>ENA-OQHA01000113-OQHA01000113.1-human-gut-metagenome-genome-assembly--contig:-NODE-113-length-41712-cov-2.997259_pt1 | contig 41712 bp, 55 predicted proteins | sample MGYA00242558_ERZ504707 | MGnify/ENA primary metagenome ERZ504707 (study PRJEB26092, sample SAMD00036197) | human gut metagenome | host: Homo sapiens | study: EMG produced TPA metagenomics assembly of... | reverse complement strand
AAAGCAGAAAAATGAGCAGGCGCGCACCCCCTGCGCGCGCACGCCAGTGCAAAAAACCAGCCTCCAGCAGCACAGAGCCAAAAAACTCAAAAACGAAAGAATCACGATAGAAAAAAAGATCATGATAACCTCTGAATTTATACGACCATCTATGATACCATACCGCACCCACCCGGGCAAGAGCTTACAGAGAAGGGAGCTTGAAAGAATTACTTTGACATTTTTTGCACAAATTTTAAGATGTCCTCTTGACAAGCTGGGCCTGCCACGCTATACTTTGTGCCAGAAAGTTCGTTTCAGGGCGGGGTGAGATTCCCCACTGGCGGTAAAGTCCGCGACCACCCGCAAGGTGCTGACCCGGTGCAACTCCGGACCAACGGTATAGTCCGGATGCAAGAAACGGCAGGCAAATCGTTGTCTACGCGCCCTGTTGCAGTGTTTTTGTTGCAACAGGGCGCTTTTCTATTTGTCCTTCCCGTTCCAAAAAACAAGATACGAAAAGAGCTTTCGGAACAATTTTTGTAAGGGGCATCTTACCCCGGGAAGGATCATTACCATGAAAAAAGCACGACTCACAATCTTACTGTTGCCGCCATGCTCAGCGCGGTGGCCTTTATCCTGATGTTCATTGAGTTTCCCATTCCGATGCTCATCCCGTCCTTCGTCAAGATGGACTTTTCTGACCTGCCGGCTCTGCTGGGTGCCTTTGCTCTCGGCCCGGTGTACGGTGTGGTCATCAGCTTTATGAAGAACCTGCTGCACATCGTTATCAAGGGCACTTCCACTGCATGCGTGGGCGAGCTGTGCAACTTCATGCTGGGTGCGGTTTTCTCCGCTGTGGCAGGCGTTATCTATAAGCACCACAAGAGCCGCAAGACCGCCATCATTGGTGCTATTGCAGGCGCTGCAGCCATGGCTGTGTTCAGCGTACCGTCCAACTACTTCATCACCTATCCGGCCTATGTACAGTTCTACCACATGCCGCTGGAAGCCATCCTCGGCATGTATCAGGCCATCCTGCCTTCTGCAGACAGCCTCATCAAGTGCCTTGTCATCTTCAATATGCCCTTCACGCTGGTCAAAGGCCTGCTGGATGCAGTGCTGTGCATGCTGATCTACAAGCCGCTGTCTCCCATCCTGCACGGCAGAAAGTAACTTGTTCTCCATTTTTTCTTCTTCTCAAATCATATAACCACAGCAAAACTCCCCGGTCAGGTCCCGCAGTGCGGTTCCCGGCCGGGGAGCTGTTATTTAGAGGAAAATATATCCGCCAGCGGTCGATCAGGTTAATGCCCCTTTGTCCAGCCATCTGCCGCGTACCAGCCGCACAAGGAACAGCACACCGCGCATGGTCAGCTCAAAGCTCATGGCCATCCATACGCCCACCAGCCAAAATGCGGAGCCAGCAGGGAAGCCAGCGTGAGCCGGATGCCCCACATGCTGACAAGGTTCAGCACAAAGCATCCCGTGCTGTCTCCGGCACCCTGCATGGCACCGCTGGCAACGATACTGGCACCGAACATCGGTTCGGCCAGTGCTTCAATGCGCAGCACCTGTGCGCCCAGCGCAATAACTGCCGCATCTGCGGTGAAAATACCCATCAGGTTTGGCGCAAAAATGTACATGCCAACACCGGTCAGCGCCATGATGCCTATGCCCATGCCGGTGCATAGCCAGGCAAAGTTTTTTGCCATATCCCGACGGTTTGCGCCCACGGCCTGCCCCACCAGTGCAAGGGATGCATCCTGAATGCCATAGCCTGCCATGTAGCACAGGCTTTCGGCGCTCACACCCAGACTGTTGGCAGCAATGGCGGTGGTGCCAAGGCCGGATACGATGCGGATGAGCAGCACCTGCGCCGAGGAAAGAACTGCACGCTCTGCGGCCAGCGGTGCGCCTACCTTCCACAGGTTCTGCAGGCAGGCTTTGGTAATGTGCCAGGAGCCGGGCTTGCGGATGCACAGCGGGCCGTCCGCAGGCAGCAGGATGGCAAGGTCAGCACACCGCTGATAGCGGTAGCAAGGGCGGTGGCCCACGTGCTGCCGCCCGGTACCCCCCAGCCAAGGCCCAGACGGTCATTGTGCGGCCGAAACACCACCATCTCACGGGTGGGATTGATAAGGCAGAAGTTAAAGATCACATCCAGCACGCAGGTCAGCACGCTGATAAGGCCCGGTGTCAGGGCATCGCCGGAGGAACGCAGCATGGAAGAGTAGGTTCCCATGATCATCAAAAAGGGCAGGGAAGCCGACCAGATGGCAAAGTAGGCCGAAGCATCCGCCTGCAGGGAAGGGTCGGCGCCCAGCCATCCGGGCAGAAAACGGCTGATGCCAATGCCGAAGGCCGCAGCTGCAAGGCCCACCACAAGGTTGAAGATCATAGATTGGCGCAATACACCGCGTGCATCGTCCTGCCGGTCTGCACCCAGATACTGTGCCACCTGAATGGCAAAGGACATATATAGACCGGCCAGCATTCCATGCATGAGCCACGTGCTGGAACTGACGATGCCAATGGATGCCGTAGCAGATGCACCGATATGCCCCACCATGGCTGCGTCGATGTACTCCACCGCAGTTACCACGATCTGCTGCAGGATGGATGGGATGCTCAGTGTGAGCACCACCTGCATGGTGTGCCGCAGCGGCACCTGTTCACCCCGGCGCATCTGCGCCGAAAGCTGCTCAAGAGAGATGGACATGAGTTCTCCTTTTATAGAAACAATAACTTTTTCGACAGACTGATATACTATTATAAGTGCGGTGTTGCAGAAAGTCAATCAAACATGGATTTTTCTCCGGGAATGATTGATTTTTTATGGATAGCGTGATACACTTCTCTCACAAACATAAAAGAAAGAGGAACTTTGAATATGATCGAATCACTGCTTTCGGTCGTAGGACAGCGCGGTGTCGATGCTCTGGCATTCCTGCTGGCGTTTGCCCTTACGGCTTTGATGGACTCCGTTTTTCACGATAAGCTTCCGCACGACCATGGCCGCGAGTTTGCGGTGAACGGTGCGCTTTCCAGGGGTAAGGCCCGTGGTTCCGGCCTGATCTTCGTGCTGTGCATCGCACTGGTATCGCTGGCATTCCTGCCGTTCAAGGTGGAATACGTCATCTACAACATCCTGCTCATTGCATCCATGCTGTCCGGCTACTTTGACGATGCTGCTGAAACTGCATGGAATGAGTATAAAAAGGGTATCATTGATTTTGCCATTGCCATTGTTGCAGGTGTGACCTACCTCAACTTCAACGGCTGCGGTGTGAATTTCCTGCAGTGGAGCTTCACTCTGCCGTATGCTGTGTACCTGCTGCTGATCGTTATTCTGATCTGGACCAGCATCAATGTGGTCAACTGCACCGACGGCGTGGACGGCCTTTCGGCAAGTGTTGCAGTGGTGACCATCGGCACCTACCTGCTGGCCTATAAAACAGAGCTGGCCGAGTACGGCACCGCAGGCGTTGTGTTCATGGGTGCGCTGCTGGCCTATCTGTGGTCCAACGCAAAGCCGTCCAGCCTGCTGATGGGCGATGCCGGCAGCCGCGCAATGGGCTTCTTTATCGCAATGCTGTCCCTCAAATGCGGCCATCCGTTTGCCTTCCTGCTGGCAGCCATCGTGTTCATCGTGGATGGCAGTCTGGGCATCCTGAAGATCAGCTGAAGCGCTTTTTGCACATTTCCATCCTCAAGAACACCCGCACCCCTTTGCACGACCACGCCCGCAAGAATAAGGGCTGGAGCGACGAGCAGGTGGTGGCCCGCTGGCTGATCATGCAGTGTGTGGCTTCGGCTTTGCTGCTGCTCATTGTCCGCGGCTAAAATATTGCAATCAAAAAAGACGCTTGGTCTTGTCTGAATATGTTTCCCGGCAGGGAGCATACAGCAGTGTATCAAGCGTCTTTTATTTTATAGTTCTATCATTCGTTACAGCCCGGCCTTTTGGCTGCAGCCTGCACGACATGGCCCACCAGCACCGAGGTGGTCACAGTGCCCACACCGCCGGTACCGCGTGATGGCATCCACTACCGGCTCTGCTTCGCCGAACTTTACGTCACCGCACAGCTTGCCCTTTTCGTTCACATGGATGCCCACGTCTACCACGATCTGGCCCTCACGCAGGCAGTCGGCACCCACGGCACCCATCTTGCCCATGGCCACTACTACCACATCCGCTTCCTTGCAGATGGCGGGCAGGTTCTGCGTGCGGGAATTGCAGATGGTCACGGTGGCGTTCTCGCGGTCCAGCATCATGGCTGCGGGCTTGCCTACCACAAGGCTGCGGCCCACTACGACAGCGCGCCTGCCGGAAAGCGGAATGTTGTAATACTTCAGGATTTCAAGGCAGGCCTGCGCGGTGCAGGGAGCATAGCCGAGATCGGTATTAGTGAACACACCGGCCAGAGAATCGTCCGTGATGCCGTCAATGTCCTTTTCCGGAGCCAGCGCCGCACGCACAGTGCGGTCATTGAACTGCTTGGGCAGCGGACGGAACAGCAGGCATCCGTGGATGGTATCCTCTGCGTTCACCTCGGCGATCACCTTCAGCAGATCGTCCTGCGAAGCATCGGCGGGCAGAAGAAACTGCTTTACCTCCACACCCACCTTGCCGCAGCGGGCGATCACGCCGCGCTCGTAGGAGAGGTCGTCCTCCCGCTCACCCACACGCACCACGGCCAGCGTGGGAGTGATGCCTTTTGCCTTGAGCTGCTCACACAGCGCCGCATTGCGTTCGTTCATAGCGGCTACAACGGGTGCGCCCTTCAAAATCGTTGCCATAATATTTTTCCTCACTTATTCCGCAATTTGTTCGTCACGGATGCAAAAACAGCGTCTGCCCGCGACACAAATTCATCCAGCAGTTTGTCTGTTTTTGCGTCCAACGCAGCAGCGCGCTCACGGTCTGCCATCAGCTTTGTGTTTATGAACACATTCAGGCTTGCGGCCTGCAAGGCTGCCTTGCACAGAGCGGCTGCACAGCCTGCGTCCGAGACGGCCATCACGCTGCCCTTGGCGGCGTATTCTTCCACCAGAGCAATGCCCTCGGCGCACTTTTCCATGACCTCAAGTGGCACGGCACAGGCGGCATCCAGCGCCTTTTCCAGCACGGCGGCTTTGTGTGCAGCCTGCTCTGGTGTGTCCTTGGGCAGGCCGTAGGCCGCAGCCAGCGGCGCAAAGGCATCGGCATCGGCCTGCACCAGCGCCTCCAGCTCTTTGCGCAGGGCATCGGCTTGTGTTCAGGCCTGAATGTCTGCTTCCACGGCGGCATATTTCTTTTTTGCCGGTGGTCAGGTTGCCCACCATATTGCCCAGCGCTACACCGGCAGCACCCACCAGCGCCGCCGTTCCGCCGCCGCCCGGCGTGGGGGCTTTGCTGGCCAGCTCTGCGAGAAATTTCTCACAGCTCAGCTTAGTCATTTCCATTTGTAAATACCCCTCTCTGTTACATAGCATCCAGCCGCTGGTCGTGCTCGTCTACGGCAGCATGTTCCACCGCTGTGCCTCAAATGCAATGCCGATCTTCACCGCGTTTTTGCAGCGGGGAAGATACCGGTCGTAATAGCCTTGCCCATGCCGACCCGGAAGCAGTCTGCATCAAAAGCCGTGCAGGGTACAAGGACCAGATCCAGTGCTTCCGGCAGCAGAATCTCCGACCGGCTCAGGATGGGGGTGCGGATGCCGTACTGTCCCATCTCCCAGCCGTCCGGGCCGGGCACAGCGGCTGTAAGGGAATACGCCTCGCCGCACACCGGATAGGCCAGCGTTTTGCCTTGCGCCTGCGCCTTTTCCACAAGGGCAGAAAGGTCGGCTTCGGAACCAAACGCTGCGTACAGCAGGATGGTCTGCGCATTCTGCACGGCAGCCAGCTGCCAGAGGAATGCGCACAAAGCGGCATTTGCAGCCTTGCGTTCTTCCGGGCCGAGAGCCTTGCGTGCGGCACGGCCCGCTTTGCGCTGGGTCTGCTTTGCTTCACTGACCGTCATCAGAGAACACCTCGCTTCATCTGAAGGTTGACTGACTTGAAAAATATACAAAAACGACACTGCATTTTTATACAAGTATAATAAACACTTCAGACGAAAAAAGCAAGCCTTTTGGCAAAATGGAAGTTGAAGATTCTGCAGCTTTCTGCTATGATAAAAGAAAGCAATTCGGTTCGTGCGCGGAGCAGGGTGGCTTGAAGAGATCCAGAGATCCGGGGCTTTCTCCGGAAATTGAGAGGGGTAGAATATTATGTACAATGAAATGATGGACACCATCGGTCTGGTCAATACCGTTGATCCGGAGTTGGCCGCAGCCATGGATCGCGAGCTGAACCGTCAGCGCCAGAACATTGAACTGATCGCCAGTGAGAACATCGTCTCTCCCGCCGTCATGGCCGCAATGGGCAGTATCCTGACCAACAAGTACGCCGAGGGCCTGCCCGGCAAGCGCTACTATGGCGGCTGTGTCTATGTGGACGAGGTGGAGAACATTGCCATCGAGCGTGCCTGCAAGCTGTTCGGCGCAAAATATGCCAATGTTCAGCCCCACTCCGGTGCACAGGCCAATCTGGCAGTTTATTTTGCTCTGCTGGATCTGGGCGATACTGTCATGGGCATGGACCTGTCTCAGGGCGGCCATCTGACCCACGGTTCTCCGGTAAACATGTCCGGCAAGAACTATAACTTTGTCTCTTACGGTGTCAATGCCGACGGCGTGATCGACTATGCTGAGCTGGAAAAGCAGGTTAAAAAGGTGCGCCCCAAGCTGATCGTGGCCGGTGCGTCTGCATATCCCCGTGCCATCGATTTTGAGAAGATCGCTGAGATCGCCCACGGCTATGGTGCATATCTGATGGTGGATATGGCCCACATTGCCGGTCTGGTGGCAGGCGGCTATCACCAGAGCCCTGTGCCGTATGCTGATGTTGTTACCACCACCACCCACAAGACCCTGCGCGGCCCCCGCGGCGGTCTGATTCTGACCAACAATCCCATTCTTGCAAAGCGCATCAATTCTGCCGTGTTCCCCGGCACCCAGGGCGGCCCGCTGGAGCATGTGATCGCCGCAAAAGCTGTCTGCTTTGGTGAAGCACTGAAGCCGGAGTTCAAGGAATATGCCGCAAGATCGTGGAGAATGCACAGGCTCTGGCAGCAGAGCTGCAGGCACGCGGTGTCAAGCTGGTGTCCGGCGGTACGGATAACCACCTCATGCTGATAGATCTGCGTGACGAGGAGTGCACCGGCAAGGAGCTGGAAGCACGTCTGGACAGCGTGCACATCACCGCCAATAAGAACACTGTCCCCGGCGAGACCCGCAGCCCGTTCGTGACTTCTGGCGTGCGTCTGGGCACCCCGGCTGTTACCACCCGGCGGCATGGGCGTGGCCGAGATGAAGGTGATCGCGACTGCATCGCCGATTGCATCTGGCACTACGACGAGAAGAAGGACGAGATCAGTGACCGTGTGCTGAAGCTGACCCGGGATTTCCCTCTGTATCAGTAAATATCGCATTGTTTGAAAGAGGAAGCGCCTTCGGGTGCTTCCTCTTCCTTTTTGCTGGGTTTGTGTTACCATAAACGCAAAGACAAAAGGAGAAATGACCATGAAGCGTACAGGGCTGTTACATCTCTATTACGGTGATGGCAAGGGCAAGACCACCGCTGCATGGGCCTTGCTTTGCGGGCCATGGGCAGCGGAAAGCGGGTGGTGATCCTGCAGTTCCTCAAAGGCGGCAAAAGCGGCGAGGTGCCGCTGCTGGAACAGCTGGGTGCAAAGGTGTACCGCGGCAAGGCGGGGCAGAAATTCGTGTTCCAGATGAACGAAGCGGAAAAGGAAGCCACCCGCCAGCTGCAGAATGCGAACCTCACAGCTGCCATGGCCGACCCTGCCGACCTGCTGATTTTGGACGAAGCAGGCAGCGCATGGGAACTGGATATGGTGGATAAAGCCCTGTTGCAAAAGGCTGTGCTGGAACGCCCGGCAGAGCAGGAATGCGTGCTTACTGCCCATGCTGCGCCGCAGTGGATGCTGGATGCCGCCGACTATGCCACGGAGATGAAGTGCCACCGCCACCCTTACCAGAGGGGAATTTCCGCCCGGCAGGGCATTGAATACTGACCACGGCAGCAGGATGCCGGGTGCATGAGTGAAAAGCGCAAAACCAGGATAGGGTATTTATCATCTTGCATTTAGCCCACTGGTGTGATATGATGAAGACAAGAAATCATGCGTGCATTTTCTGAGCAGACCCACCACAGAACAGGGAACCGCTCCGCACCGCTGCCGGGCAGTTCCCGACGGCGTTTTGTTTGAAACTACGGTTAGCGCTTCCTAACAGATTCTGCGTCAACGGGCCGATGCGCGCAGAAGATCTGGAGGGGAATAAAATGATTGAAACGATCGTAAAAGTAGATGGTATGATGTGCGGCATGTGCGAGAGCCATGTCAACGAAGCTGTGCGCAAGGCCTTCCCGGAGGTAAAAAGGGTGTCGTCCTCGCAGGCAAAAGCCCAGACGGTGATCCACTCGGAACAGCCGCTGGACGAGCAGAAGCTGCGGGATGCCATCAATGCAACCGGCTATGAGGTCAAGGGCGTAAGCAGTGCACCTTACGAGAAAAAAGGCTTTTTCTCGTTTTTGAAAAAGTAAGCAAACCTTAACACACATAAGGGAGGCGTATCTGGATGAGGATTCTGGTTTACGGTGCGGGCGTTTTGGGCTGCGAGCTGGCCCATGTGCTGATGCAGAACAAAAAGAACGTTGTCACGCTGCTTGCACGCGGAGAGTGGAAGGAAATGATCGACCAGAAGGGTTTGGTCATCCGCCACTGGGTGCAGCGCAAGACCACAACGGAACGGATCAAAACCGTGGACACTCTCGCCCCGGATGATTATTATGATCTCGTCTTTGTGGTCGTGCAGGCGGGCCAGCTGCCGGATGTGCTTCCTGTGCTCAAGCCAACAAGAGCCAGTATTTTGTGTTTGTGGGCAACAACCCGCAGGCAAAGCAGGTGCTGGAATTCATGCAGCGCCCGGCGGATAAGATCGCATTCGGCTTTCAGGGCACGGCAGGCCGCCGTGAACACGACCATGTGGTCAGTGTGTACGCCAGTGCTGGCATGACGGTGGGCGGTGCCACAACTCCGCTTTCTGGCACCTTCCGAACCCGGCTCAAGACCGCCTTTGACGGTGCAAAATACAAGCTGACCTTCTATGGCGATATGGATGAATGGCTCAAGTGCCACATTGCATTCGTTCTGCCGGCGTGCTATGTGTGCTATGCCTGCAACGGCGATCTGCACCGGGCCACCAAGCAGCAGCGCGGCGCCATTCTGGATGCCGCCTATGAAGCCTGCCTGATGCTCAAGGATGCGGGCATCCCGGTGAACGATGCCAACAACACCGATAATTTCCAGCCCGGCACATCGGCCCGCCGTAAGATGGAAGCGATGGTGTTTACCATGACAAAAACACCGCTGGGCAGATTGTGCGTTTCGGATCACGCCATGCACGCAGTGTCCGAAATGAAGTATCTGGACGAAGCGTTCGATGCTCTGCGCAGGCAGACCGGCACGGCAATGCCCATGTGGGAAAAGCTGCGCAATGAAATGCCCTCGTGGGATAGCCTGCAGCAGAACCGGAAAGCAGCAAAATAAAACAAAAAAGAAGCAAAGGCACTGCCGCTCCTGTTTTGGGTGCGGCAGTGCCTTTTTGTTTGGGTCTCATTTATTCCAGAAGTCCTGCAGGGCAGCGGCCAGTTCTTCGCAGCTGCGCAGATAGCGGATATGCCGCCAGTGAGGAGGGAACAGCCGGATGTATTCCTGCTGGGCAAACCGGTCGTCCAGCAAAAGCACCGCACCTCTGTCTTCCGGCGTGCGGATCACGCGCCCTGCGGCCTGCAGTACCTTGTTCATGCCGGGATAGCGGTAGGCATAATCAAATCCAAAGCCGTTCTGTGCGTCATAATAACGGCGCAGCATTTCCTGCTGCGGATTTACCTGCGGCAGGCCCACACCCACAATGGCGCACCCGATCAGGCGGCTGCCTGCAAGATCAACTCCCTCACCAAAGATGCCGCCCATCACGCCAAAACCCAGAAGCGTTTCGGCCGGGTCCGGCACAAACTGAGCCAGAAATTCAGCCCGAGCGGCATCATCCAGACGGCTTTCCTGCACAAGGGTGCGAATGCCCGGGTAACGTGCTGCAAAATCTTCGTGTACCTGCCGCAGATATGCGTAGCTTGGGAAAAAGGCAAAGTAGTTTCCCGTTCTGGCCTGCACCAGCTGGGCCAGTGCATCCGAAACTGCCTGCACGCTGGCTTCGCGGTCGCGGTAGCGGGTAGAAATATTCGGCAGGCAATACAGCCCCAGATTTTCAGCCGGGAAGGGACTGTCCAGTGCGACGGCACGTGCATCGCTGCAGCCCAGAACACTGCGGTAGAACGAGGGCGGAGCCAGTGTTGCACTGAACAGCGCTGCGCTGCGCCCTGCGGCAAGGCTGGCATCCACAAAAGGTGCCGGGTCCAGACACAGCAGCTGCAATTCAAGCTCTCTGCCGCGCGCGGTAAGCTGAGTGACAAAGTGGCTGTCGTATCGTTCGGCGGCACGGGTGATGTCCTGTACAGCAAAATAAAGCTCCAGCAACTGTGCATGTGCTTCGGCATCCGGGTTCGCTTCCAGCCAGTCCTGCAAAGGTGCCTGTACGGCCCGCAGCGGACTGAGCAGGGCAGAGGGCGGCTCCTGCAAAAATACAGTACTGTCCTGTGCATACAGCGGTTCGGGCAGTTCCAGTGCGGGGACAGTGTTTTCAGGCAAAAGACTGGTCTGTGCCGGGTCTGCGGCATCGGTCTGGCTGCTGTGCCGGGGTGCAAGCTGTATGCAGGCTTTCCGGGCTTCCAGCAGGGCTTTGTCTGCTTTGGTCAGAGCGGTCTTTAAAGCACTTTTGCCCTTGCCCAATGCGCGTTTTGCCTCGGTCAGGCTGCTTTTACAAAAGCGTGCAGAATACATTGCTCTGGCTCTGTCGGGCAGGTTATGTGCTTCATCGACCAAAAACAACCAGTCGCCGGAAGAATCAAAGAACCGCTTCAGGTGCACCACCGGATCGAACAGGTAATTGTAATCCCCAATGACCACATCGCACCACTCGCTCAGGTCTAGCCCCAGTTCAAAGGGACACACCGAAAAACGCTTTGCCGCCCCGGCCAGCGCTGCGCGGTCAAAGCTGCCGGTACCGTCCAGCAGAGCTGTCAGTGCATCCTTGATGCGGTCGTAGTAGCCGTTGGCGTAGGGACAAAGCTCCGGCAGGCAGGCGGGATGTCCCTCTGCGTCCGGGTGCAGGCAGACCTTTTCCTTGGCGGTCAGCGTCACACTGCGCAGGGCAAGCTCTGGCTGGGCCGTATGCAGCCGGGTCAAGGCATCCTCGGCGGCAGTCTGGGTCGTGTTGCGGGCCGTGAGATAGAACAGCTTTTCTCCGTTGCCTTCGCCCATGGCTTTCAGCGCGGGGAAAAGCGCGCTCATGGTCTTGCCAATGCCGGTAGGAGCCTGACAGAACAGCCGCGTACCGCCCTTGCAGTCGGCGGTCTTGCCAGCGCGGCAGGCGCGGTAGATCTCGCCCGCCATAGCCGCTGTCCGGGCCGGTACTGCGCAAACGGGAACTGCAGTGCCGCAAGGCTCTGAGTACGCTTTACATCCCACTCTATCCGGCGCTGCGCCCACGGAGCATACTGACACAATAATTTGTCAAGAAATTCATCCAGCTCCTGCTGCGTAAAGCGGCGGATAAAGCGGATGATCTGATCGGTGTCTATCTGATAATAAGTCAGCCGGACGTTCAGTTCCGGCAGGCTTTGCTGTGCGGCATAAATGGCACCGTACACCATGCCCTGTGCCCAGTGGCAGGGGTTCATATCCTCAGTGATCTCTTCCGGCGGCACAGCGGTGGTCTTGATCTCATCAATGACTACCGTGCCAGTCTCATCGGTAAAAATGCCGTCAGCCCGGCCCTCAAGGGTAAAAGTGATGTCCTCTGCCTGCCGCTCTACGGAGAGAAATACCTCAGCCTGATAGCCGTCTCCGGCAGTTTTTTGCAATTTGCGGTGGATGTGGGCGCCTTCCAGTGCACGGTCAAACCCCGTAAACCGGCTGTCAATGCTGCCGGTCCGCAGCAGAAATTCCACCAGCTGCCGGATGGGCAGATGAACCGTGGCCAAAGCATTTCACCTCCGCTTTTGGGATACACTGACGAACCGGTAATTCCTCTTCAGACACGATTCAGGCCATTCCATCGCCCGCCCGATTGCCTCACGGCAACAGGTCCCACCTCAGCGGACGGTCTTCAGAGAAACTCCCGGTTCGTGACGTAAACTGATTATTTCAGGCCGAACATCTCCATGCATTCTGCTGCCGCTTCATCCACTTTGCCAAAATCCACCGCTGCACGGTAATAGGTCTCCAACTCATCGTGGCAGCTCTTGGCCTGTGCCATCAGGCACTGGCCTGTTCCAGCAGTTCGGCGGCAGCACGCTCGTTAAAGCGCAGCCGTGCCCGGTACGCTGCCAGATTTTCCCTGTCAAGGAAGCGGGTGCACCGCACAGCCTGCACACTGGGCAGATGCACCGGATGCCAGCAATTATCCGTCAGGAAGGCAAGCTTCAGCTCCGGGATCAGGATATGGTCGATCTTATCCTCCGGGTGCATGGCGCATGGACAGGTAATAATGTGGTAGCCCCGCGTCAGGGCTTCGGCACGAATCAGCTCCAGCAGCAGGCGGGACACCGCGCCGTAGTCATCCCGGAACACGATGAACTTATCCGCCAATGCCTGTGCAGTGCCTGATAAAACATTTCACCCTTGGGGGTGACGGCGGAAAGCAGGCGCAGCTCTTCGCTGCCAATGCCTTCCGTGCGCGGCATCACCCGGGTGCACAGCCGTTTGACATAACGGCGCACCTTGTCAAAATTGGCGCTGCAGGCTTCGGCGCGGCGGCTGTCCAGCAAAAGGCTGCCTGCCGATGCAATATATCGTGCAGCGCGGCTGCGCAGCAGGGCGTTGCGGGCAAACAGCGCCTTGACCTCATCGGTGCACTGGTGCAGCTTTTCTGCATCGATGGTGTGGTACAAACTCACCACCACTTCGTCCGCACCGGGAGCATCCGGCTCCACCACATGGGGCGCAGTGGCATCCACGATAGCCCTGTGCTGCCCGGGCAGAATCACGCCGTCCAGACTGTCCGGGTCGCTGGCACAGTGGATGCGCTGCGTCAGTTCGCCGCGCTGTTCGGCAGCACGGGCAAGCCGCTTCATCAGGGTGGATTTGCCGCAGCCCGGCCCGCTTTTGATCAGGTACATCTGCATACCGGGTTCGTGGCGCAGCGGTTCAAAATAGCCCTTGAAACCGGCAGGCGTTGTGGCACCCAGAAAGAAATCAATGGAATCATGTCGTGCAGTTTCCATAATCGAACACCTCTCTTTTTGTTTTAGAGTATGCAAAAGGAAGGTGTTTGGTTCTTGCAGCGGGAATGATTCAGTCTTTATGATAGGTATGTTTGCACACCGTTTCAATGTTGTCCCGCAGGGCAGTAAAATCAGCAAAGGCTGCAGGCTTGTTCTGCGGGCTGCGCAGCAGAGCGGCAGGGTGGAAGGTACCCATGAACAGGATGCCGCCCTTTTCGTACAGCTGGCCATGCTCCTTGGTCACGGAGAAATCCTTTCGGATCATCCGCTGGGCGGCAATGCGGCCAAGGCAGACCACGATCTTTGGCTTCAGCAGGCGGAACTGCTCCCGCAGCCAGGGCATACAGGCTTCGCTCTCAGCAGGCTGGGGGTCACGGTTCTGCGGCGGGCGGCACTTGACGATGTTTGCAATATAGCAGTTCTTCGTGCGGTCAAGGTCGATGGCAAACAGATATTTGTCCAGCAGCTGGCCGCTGCGCCCCACAAAGGGCAGACCCTGCTCATCCTCATTCTGGCCGGGGCCTTCGCCCACAAACAGAACTTCGGCATCTTCCACACCCTGACCGAACACCACATTGGTGCGGGTCTTGCACAGCTCGCAGCGGGTGCAGGCAAGACAGCTTGATCTTAATGTTTCCCAATCCATGGCAGCTTGATCTCCTCTTGAAACGGTATGATACTTAATTCACAAATCGGAACAGCTTTTCTCCTAAAATAATAGTACAAAATCTGGGATGATACGATGCATTGCATGAAATGACGAATCCACTCAATGCCTCTTTTAGTATACGACTTTTCGGCAACATCATCAATACAGTGGCCGACAATCTTTTTAATGACATGCTCATCCACACCGGCTTTCTTTGCGTGGTGACGAACTGAACACGACCATCATGAGGACGATGCCGGGGGGACAAGGCCTAAAGCATTCACGACGAATGCGTTGCCCTTTCTGTGTGTGTTTTGGCCGACGACTTAACGATACCACCGGACGATTCACTCGTCATGGATGTGGAGGAATCGCACGATAATACGTTGCTTTATTAAAAGAATAAACAAAGAGTATCTTCACGTGTTGATTTTAAATCAATCTGCAGTGATGATTGAAAACGATTACATACGCAGATTTCAAAGCACTTATACAAATTGTATCCGCTTTCTCTTTGCAGAGCGCGGCTGGATGTGTTATAATCAAAATAGTTTTCTGCGATGCATTTTCAGGCGGTAGTGCCGGACGGCAGCGCGGGAGAAACCGGATAGCGGGAGAGTGGAACTTTTGGAGTTGGAACAGGCAAAAAAGCGCGTAGAAGAATTGCGCGCTGTGATCGAGAAAAACAATCGGCTTTACTATGACCAGGATGCCCCGGAGCTTGAAGATTTTGAGTATGATGCTCTGACCCGGGAACTGAAAGAATTGGAAGCGCAGTTTCCGCAGCTGGTCACGGCATCGTCGCTACCCAGAAGGTAGGCGGCACGGCCAGCAGCAAGCTGCCCAAGGTGACCCATGCGGTAAAAATGGAAAGCCTGCTGGATGCATTTTCGTATGATGAGCTGCGGGATTTTGACCGCCGCGTGCGGGAAGCCGGCATAGAGCCGGAGTATGTGGTGGAGATCAAGATCGATGGCCTTTCCTGCAGTCTGGAATACGAAAACGGTGAGCTGGTTCGTGCCTCTACCCGCGGCGATGGCGTGGTGGGCGAGGATGTGACCGCCAATGTCCGCGCCATCCGCAGCATTCCCAAAAAGTTGAAGGATGCACCTGAATTTCTGGAAGTGCGCGGTGAGGTATATATGCCGCATGGCGCGTTCCAGAAGCTGTGTGCAGAGCAGGAGCTGCAGGGCGCAGCGCCCTTTAAAAATCCGCGCAATGCGGCTGCCGGTTCGCTGCGCCAGAAGGATGCAAAGATCACAGGAAGCCGGGGCCTTTCTATTTTTGTTTTCAATGTGCAGCAGATCCGCGGCAAAACGCTTACCAAGCATGCTGAAAGTCTGGATTACCTCAAGAGCCTTGGCCTGCCGGTCTCGCCGCGCTATCATATCGTGCATGACATTGAGCAGGCCATTGCCGAGATCGAGCAGATCGGTCAGAACCGTGCCAAACTGGATTTTGATATGGATGGTGCAGTAATCAAGGTGAACGATTTTGCACAGCGTGATTTGATGGGTTCCACCAACAAATTCCCACGCTGGGCAATTGCGTTTAAGTATCCGCCAGAGGTAAAGGAGACAACGCTGCGCAGCATTGAGGTCGCAGTTGGCCGCACCGGTGTTCTTACCCCGACGGCCTGCTTTGACTCTGTCTTTCTGGCGGGTACTACCGTTGCCCGCGCGACCCTGCACAATGAGGATTTTATCCATCAGTTCGGCCTTTGCATCGGCGATACCATTCAGGTGCGCAAGGCGGGTGATATCATCCCGGAAGTGATCGGTGTTACCCATCACGCAGAGGATGCACAGCCTATGAGATGCCCACGGTCTGCCCCTCCTGCGGTGCACCAGTCGTTCATCTGGAGGATGAAGCAGCTCTGCGCTGTGTTAACCCCGAGTGCCCGGCACAGGCACTGCGCAATATCATCCATTTTGCTTCCCGCGATGCAATGGATATCGAGGGCCTTGGCACAGCAGTTGCCACCCAGCTGGTGGAGAAGGACATGGTGCACTCCGCAGCGGATATCTACACGCTGACGCGGGAACAGCTGCTGACGCTGGATAAGTTCAAGGAAAAGAGCGCCGATAACCTGCTGAACGCCATCGAGGCTTCCAAGCAGAACAATCTGGATAAGCTCCTGTTCGGCTTTGGCATCCGCAACATTGGCGATAAAGCTGCAGCCCTGCTGGCAGAGCATTTCGGTACGCTGCAGGCTGTCCGGGAAGCAAGTGCAGAGCAGATCAGCGAGATCGATGGGTTTGGCGGCGTAATGGCGCAGAGCGTCGTGGAATTCTTTGCAAAGGAGGGAACGACCGACCTTGTCCATCGTCTGGCCGATGCCGGATTGAATATGCAGTGGAAGGGCGAACCGAAGGGCGATAAGCTGGCAGGAAAAACGCTGGTGGTCACCGGCACGCTGGAAACTCTTTCCCGCAATGAGGCGGAAGACTGATCGTGAAAAACGGTGGTAAGGCCAGCGGTTCTGTTTCAAAGAAAACGGCCTATGTTGTGGCAGGCACGGCAGCAGGCTCCAAACTGACCAAGGCGCAGGCGCTTGGCATCCCGGTGCTGACCGAGGCAGAATTTCTGGCAATGATCAGCGACGAAAACATCTGATAAAACCGCTCCAATGGATATCCCCGTAGTTTTGTGCTGCGGGGATATTTTTATGTCCGCAGGTTCTATCCGGCAGGGACAGGCATATACTCATAGCAGGCAATGAGCCTGAAAAAGGAGAGGACAGTGTGGATGAGTATTATCGGGCGATACGCCTGCTTCCCTCATGGCTGGCCGGGCCATTGGGACAGCTGCCAGCACAGACGGCAGCGCAGATCCATGAACTTCGGTTCCGGACAGGCTGTGGTGTTTTTGTTACATTGTCGGGTCGGCAGCTCCCGCTGCAGGACCTGCCGGAGTGCCCGCTGCAGCTGAGGGAGTGTGTATTGGATCAGTTTCAGATCGAAGAGATCTTTCACACCCTGTGCGGCGGCGCGGTACATGCACACCAGACGGAGCTTGCGCATGGATTTCTGACCACACCCTCCGGCTGCCGGTGGGTGTGGCAGGACGCTATGTGGATCGCGACGGCCAGACGGTTCTGCAGCAGGTGCAGGGGTTGAACCTGCGCATTGCAAGGGCGGTTCCGGTACAGCTGCCGGACGAACTTCTGGTGCAACTGAAAAAGCATTTTATTGGGATGCTTTTGGTCGGCGAGCCGGACAGCGGCAAGACGACGCTGCTGCGTCAGATCGCACGAGAACTGGCCGGGATGCAGCGGCGAGCCTGCGTGGTGGACGAGCGCTGCGAGATCTTTCCGCCGGGTGATTCCGAGAAGATGCCGCCGCTGGATCTGCTGTCCGGCATCCCTAAGGAACGGGCTGTGCAGATGGCACTGCGCACGCTTTCGCCGCAGATTATTTTGTTGGACGAGCTGGGCACGCTTGCCGAAACTGCAGCGCTGGAACAGGCCTTTACAGCGGGGTGGACTTTGTTGCAAGCGTCCATGCTGCAAGCGTGGAAGAAGCCGCCTGGCGGCCGCAGGTGCAGGCGCTGCAGCGGCATGGAATGCTGCGTGTATTTGTACTGCTGCACGGCTGCACAGCGCCGGGAAAAGTCCGGCAGGTCTGCACGGTATGATGCAGCTTTTTCATTGGGCAGCGGCTGCACTGCTCCTGCTGTGCGGGTGGCTGACCGGTTCGGCATTTCAGGTCAGAACAGAGCAGCATATCCTGCAGCTGCAGCGCACCGTGGAGCTGCTGCAGCGCATCCGGCAGGAGATTGCTTACCGCAGGCTGGATCTGGAACAGCTGCAGCGGTGTCTCGTGCAGGAAAAGCTGCTGGAAAGCGATGCAGCACCAAAACTGCAGGAAATTCCGGCACCGGAAAGATTTGATGATGCGGAACGCCTTTGCTTTGAGCAGTGCTTTGCCGGCCTTGGCCAAAGCGAAGCGGCACAGGAATGCGAACGACTGGATTATTACTCTGCCCGTTTTGAAGCATTCCTGCACCAGGCGCAGCAGAAAGCGGCATCCGGGCAAGGCTTACCGTGCAGGCTTGGCCTTGCAGCCGGCGCGGTGGCAGCACTGATTCTTTTGTAGTGGCAGGAGGACGAAAACTTGGAGATCGACCTTGTGTTCAAAATTGCAGCGATCGGTATTATCGTGGCTGTCCTGAACCAGCTGCTGATCCGTTCCGGCCGGGAGGATCAAGCCATGATGACGACCCTTGCGGGTCTTGTGGTAGTGCTTTCCATCCTTGTCAAGCAGATCAGCGCACTGTTCGTTACCATCAAGTCGCTGTTTGCACTATGAGTACATCTTTTTCCATTCTGGGGGCAGTGGTCGTCTTTGCAGCGGCGCAGCTTCTGCTGCGGAAGGATGCACCGGCCTATGCGTTTCTGCTGTCCGTTGGCGCAGCATTGTTTGTGCTGCTGCAGCTTGGAGTGGCGGTGCAGGAGCTGCTTCGGAATGTACTGGCTTTCAGCCGCCGGGTGGACGGGCCTGCATTTGCCTGCCTGCTGCGCTGTGCCGGAATTTTGCTGTTGACCGATTACGCGCGGACCTGTGTGAAGAAGCTGGTGCGGATACTCTGGCATGGTGCGCCGGGTTTGCGGGCCGATGTTTGGTTCTGGCGGCAGCATTTCCTCTGCTGGAAGAGATCTGCCAGAAGATCTGGGGGCTTGCCGCATGATAAAAAAATTCCTGCAAAAGCGGCAGCGTTTGTATTGTGCACCGTATGCTTTCTGGCTTTTGCACCTGATGCCGCTGCGGCACAGCTGCAGGGCCTGCCCGGACAGGAGCTTTGGCAGCCTTATCTGGAAAAAGCTCCGCAAAGCGCAGAGTCCTTTGCCAAAGATCCGCTCAAATCTCTGCTCGTGCTCCTGCCGGGATCACCGGCAGAGATGATCCGGCAGATGGCACACTGCTATGCGGATGTTCTGCTGTTTTTACTGTTGCTGATCGTGCTTTCATTTCTGGTGGGAGGAGCAGCCGACAGCGCCTTGTTGGAGCTGGCTGCGGCTGTGGGCTGCGGCACTCTTTTGTGGGGGAGATCTGATCAGCTTGCACAGCTGACCTGTGAGCGGATGGAGGGGTGGAAAAACTACCTTCTGGGTTTTCTTCCGGTGTACAGCGGTGTGCTCGCGCCGGTGGAGAGGTGAATGCCAGCGCAGCGGCAAGCGGTCTGCTGCTGACCGGACTGTGCTTTCTGGCACAGGGTACGGTGCTTGTGGTCAGTCCGCTGCTGCAGAGCTACCTTGCGGTAAGCATGGCGTGCTGCATCAGCACCCAGCAGGGGCTTTCGGAAACGTGCCGTGTCATGGGCGCTTTGCTGCGCAGGGGCTTGTCTGGGCTGGGCGGATTTTGCAGTGCTGTTAGGGCTGCAAAGAGCGGTAACGGTTCAGCTGGACCGTTCTGCACTGCGGTTGGGCCAGCTGCTTACCGGCGGCGTGCCGGTGATCGGGCAGGCTCTGAGCGATACGGCAGAAGTATTTCTTGCCGGAATGCAGCTGCTCAAAAGCAGTCTGGGTTTTGCGGCACTTGCCGTGATCGGGGCCGAATTTCTGCCATTGTATCTGCAGCTTCTGCTCCATTTGCTATTCCTTGCAGGATGCAGGCTTCTGTGCGGCCTCGCGGAGAACCGGCGCTGTCAGGCGCTGTTTGACTGCATGGCCGAAGCGGTAAAATGCATGGCAGCAGTAACGGCACTGTTTTTGAACTGCTGACGGTAGGCGTGGGGCTTCTGATGATGACGGGAGGCGGATAGGAAATGCACGCATTTCAGACGGCGGCATCGGCGTTCTGCATTGCCTGTATCTGTGCGGAGATTACGACGTTGCTGGCGGGCGCAGGCTGGGCGGGCAGATGCATAAAAGCCGTTGCCGGGCTATATATTCTAGTGATCCTGTTCCGGCTGGCCCCGCAGATGAAGCTGGAACTGAAAAGTGCAGCGGCGGCTGCTCCGGCAGCGGTCAGCATCCAGAGTACGGAGACATCGCTCTTGCAGGGAACGCAGGAACGGCTGGAAGCGGATCTTTGCGCAGAGTGTGAGCGGCGCTTTGGTACAAAGGTGAAACTGGAGATCACACTGACCCGGACAGAACAGACCGTTCGGACAGAAAAGGTGCTTGTGATCCTCCCGGCGGCGTGCACATCCGCAGAGCAGAGCCGGATCGCGGCATATCTGCAGCAGGAGCTTGGCATGGCACCGATACTGGAAGTACAGGAGGACACCGAATGAAAGAAGCAGGGGGCATTTCGTTCGGAGATTCCGTGAAAGATTTTGCCCGGAAATGCAAAGGAAAACAGGGCAGAGCAAGGCTTGCTGCGGCAGTAGGCGTTCTGGCAATGCTGCTGATCCTGCTGTCGGAACTTTTTCCGCAGAACACGGCAGCGGGCAGCACAAAAAACACAAAGTCTGCCCAGAGCAGCACGGAATATCAGGCACAGCTGGAGAACCGGCTGGAACATCTGATCTCACAGATGAGCGGTGCGGGCAAAACGACCGTGATGGTCACGCTGGAGACTGGGGAAGAAGCCATTTATGCGCTGGATACACAGTCCGGAGAAATGCAGTCCCAGCAGACCCATGTCCTGCTGAAGATGGTTCAGCCCTGACCGAAACGGTATGTCTGCCGCAGGTGTGCGGTGTGGCCGTGCTGTGCGAGGGCGGCGGAGACATCCGCGTTGCTGCCCGGATCACCGAACTGGTAAGCGCACTGCTGGATCTGCCATCCAACCGCATTTGTGTGGAACAGCGCAAGGGCTGAGACCCTGCAGCTTTTATAAGGAGGAACGATTTATGAGAGCACTTTCCAGAAATACCCGCAGGCCACAGCTGTTACATTGGCTGCCGCACTGGTGATTGCCGTATACTTGAACTGGCAGTACGCCCGCAGCGATGTGCCCACGGAACTGCCGGACAATGCTGCAATGGTCGCGGCAGAGGCTGAGGATGTCCCGGTACAGGCGCAGACGGTTCTGGATGAGCTGCCCACAGAGGCCGAAGCGGTGTCCAGCGCCAACAAAAACTATGGTGAAGCGCAGCTTGTAAGCGTTGCCAGTGACAGCGGTGCAAAGTTTTTTGAGCAGGCTCGGCTTAAGCGACAGAAGGCCCACGATGAGGCGATGGATTCCATCAAGAAAACGATGAAATCCTCGTCGCTTTCCGCAGAGGAAAAGAAGGAATATACCGCCCAGATGACCGCAAATCTGGAAGATCTGAATGCGGAGAATGAGATCGAAACGCTGATCAAAGCCAAAGGTTTTGCAGACTGCCTGTGCTTTTTGCAGTCCGGCCGGGCAGACCTTACCGTGATGACCTCCGGTGAACCGCTCACAGCGGCACAGGTGGCACAGATCCGGGATGTGGTGCTGAACAAAAGCACTGTGACTGCCCAGAACATCACGGTGGTGGAGGTCAAATAAGAAGGTGCGGCAGAGTTTTCCGAAACAAGTATTGAAATCGCACCCGCTTTGATGGTATAATAACTCTATCAATAAAGAATGATGTTGTCCTGCGTATGGCATTGATCGTTTCAGGCAGGACCATTTCAAACAAGAAAAAGCAGGCTGTGCCCGCTTTTGAATGGAGGACAACACAATGGATTTTCAGAATACAGATCTTCGGGGCGGCAGCCTTCAGATCTCCACCGAAGTCATTGGCAAGATCGCACGCTGCGCAGCATTGGAAATTGACGGCGTTGCCGAGGTTTCCTGCGGCAGACAAAATAAAAAGCTCAAGGATCTGCTGGAAGCATCCAGCATCCAGTCTCCGGTCGTGGTGGAAATGCGGGATGGTACCGCAAACATCACTCTGAACCTGATGATGAGCTTTGGCGCACGCATTCCTGCTGTGGCCGAAAAGGTGCAGGAAAACGTGAAGAACGCTGTGCAGAACATGACCAATGTCACTGTGAGCCGCGTCAATCTGGTGATCGCCGGCCTTGCAGAAACCACTGCAGCAGAGAAGTAAAATAAAATTCAGAATTGGAAGCCGATCCTCTCTGTGCTCTGGCCAGAGAGGCTTCGTGCTGCGAGAGGAACATTATGGAAAATATTTTGCCCCGTAGAGAAGCACGCGAAAATGCATTTTTGCTGGCATTTTCGCAGACCTTTGGTGATATCCCGCTGGCAGAGGCCATTACCAGCCATGAAGAAAACGATGAAGAGCACCCTGTGGATGGTTTCAGCAAGCATCTGCTGAACGCATACTACGATCATTCTGCCGAGGTGGATGATGAGATCCGTGCACATCTGCGCAACTGGACCATGGAGCGCCTGCCTCGTGTCAGCCTGACCATCCTGCGTCTGGCAGTTGCCGAGATGCTGTTTGGCGGCGAGAATAAGCGGTGTTGCCATCAACGAGGCGGTGGAACTGACGAAAAAGTATGGTGCGGACGAAGATTACCAGTCGTGAACGGTCTGCTTGGCGCAGTGGCCCGGGATCACGGTCTGGATGCGGAGCAAGCCGAACAGTGAGCCGTTATACGCTTGGCATTGATACAAGCAACTATGCAACCTCTCTGGCAGTGTTTGATACAGCTGGAGAGGTTGTTTGCGCAAAGAAGCGCTTTTTGCCGGTAAAAGCGGGCCAGCTGGGCCTGCGGCAAAGCGATGCACTGTTTCATCATACGGTCGCGCTGCCGGAGATGATGCAGGAACTGGCGCAGGAATTTGATCTGACGCAGATCGATGCCGTGGGCGTATCGCAAAAGCCCCGCCCGGTAGAAGGCAGCTATATGCCTTGCTTCCTTGCAGGTGTCAATGCTGCAACGGCCTTTGCACATGCAAAAGGGATCCCACTTGTGCTGACGACCCATCAGCAGGGTCACGCTGCCGCAGCGCTGTTTGCAGCTAAGGGGGAACAGCTGTTTGCTGAAAAAGTTCTGCTGTTCCATATTTCCGGCGGCACCACGGACCTGCTGCTCTGCGATCAGGTGCGCCGGATCACAACGCTTGGCACCAGCACAGACCTTTATGCCGGACAGGCTGTGGACCGTGTGGGGGTCAGGCTTGGCTTTGGCTTCCCGGCGGGTGCGAGGTTTCCCGTCTGGCTGCACAGTGCACTGAGGAGATCAAGCCAAAATCCAGCGTGAAGGGGATGCAATGCAGCCTTTCCGGGCTGGAAAACCAGTGCAATGCCCTGCTTGCCGCAGGCAAACGCCGGAATATGTGTGCAAGTACTGCCTGCTCTGTGTGGCGGATACAGTGGTAAAAATGACCAAAGCTGCACAGAAGGAATACCCCGGCCTGCCGGTGGTATGTGCTGGCGGAGTGATGAGCAGCGATATCATCCGCGCATGGGTGCAGAAACGTCTGCCGCAGGTCTACTTTGTGCCGGGACAGTATTCCAGCGATAATGCCATCGGTGTTTCGATCCTGGCAGCGCGGGAGGCCGGATTATGGCTGAAGTGATTACCGTTTCAGCACTCAACCGTTATGTAAAAACGCTGCTGGATGCCAACGATGCTTTGTTTGACCTTGCCCTGCGCGGCGAGATTGCAAATTTTGTACAGAATGCGCGCAGCGGGCACTGCTATTTTTCTCTGCGGGATGATGTCTGCAGCGTCAAAGCGGTAATGTTCCGCACTGATGCACGCCGCCTTGCTTTCCGCCCGGAAGAGGGAATGCGTGTAGTCGTGCGCTGCCGCGCTACCCTTTATGAGCGCGACGGCGCATTTCAGCTGTACGTGAACGATATGTTCCCGGATGGCATTGGTGCCGCACAGCTGGCGTTGGAACAGCTCAAGGCGAAACTGGAGCAGGAGGGCCTGTTTGCACCGGAACATAAAAAGCCACTGCCGGAATTTCCTAAATGCATCGGTGTTGTTACCAGCAAGACGGGAGCTGCCCTGCAGGACATCCGCAATGTGCTCACACGGCGCTGGCCATCGGTACGGCTGCTGCTGTGTCCGGTGACAGTGCAGGGATTTGAAGCCGCGCAGCAGGTGGCCGATGCCATCAAAAAGCTGGATCAGCGCAAAGAGGTGGACGAGATCATCGTTGCACGCGGAGGCGGCAGCCGGGAAGATCTGTGGGTCTTTAACGCAGAGATGATCGCCCGGGCTGCATACCGCTGCAAAAAACCACTGATCAGCGCAATCGGCCACGAGATCGACTATACCATTCTGGATTTTGTGGCAGACTGCCGTGCCCCCACACCTTCGGCTGCAGCAGAGCTGGCCGTACCGGATCGGGCAGAGCAGGAGCGGATATTGCTGGATTTGCAGCAAAATATTCGCAAAAATATGCAAAAACGTTTTGATTTATGCTATAATGGTCTGGAACAATACAACTTTGTGTTGGAGCAGGGCCTTGCACGCCGAAACTGGCAAAAAAGTCAGGGTCAGCTGCAGCAGGTGCAGGATGCCATCCGTCAGCAGATGCAGAAACGCCTGCATTCTGCAGAATTGCAGCTGGGTCATGCGGCAGCACTTACTGGTTCGCTGGATCCATACAAGGTGCTGGCGCGCGGCTACACGATGGTCACAGCAGCCAACGGTACTATTTTAAATGCAGATGATCTGCAGCCGGAAAAAACAATCTATGTTCGCAGCGCTTCCCGCCGTGCAAAGTGCAGGGTGGAAGCGGTGGAGGAGATCAATGAGAACACCCAAAAGTTTTGAGGAAGGCATGGAACGGCTGAATACGCTCCTTGCACAGATGCAGAGCGAGGATACGACCCTTGCAGATTCGGTCAAACTGTATGCAGAGGCCGCTTCTCTGATGGAGTACTGCCATGCTGCACTGGAAAAAACATCGCTGCAGATTGACGAGATCGACGCAAAGCTTGCGGGCACAGTGCAGGAGGAAAGCTAATGGACTATCAGGAGCAGTATCAGAATTATCTGGCGCAGGCAATGGCCGCGCTGGAAAAGGCCTGCGGCCGTTTTCTGCCGGAAGAATCCGAGGTGTGCCGTGCGGCACGCTACAGCCTGATGGGCGGCGGCAAACGGATCCGTGCAGTTCTTGTTCTCAGCGTCTGCGATATGCTGGGCGGCAGTATGCAGGCGGCACAGCAGTTTGCAGCTGCTGTAGAAATGCTGCACTGCTATTCGCTCATTCACGATGACCTGCCCTGCATGGACAATGATGATCTGCGCCGCGGCCGTCCTTCCTGCCACAAGGCGTTTAGCGAAGCAACTGCCATGCTGGCCGGTGATGTGCTGCTGACAGAAGCATTTGAGACAGTCGCCAATGCCCCGGCAGATGCGTCTGTCTGTGTACAGGCAGCGCGGGCACTGGGTGCAGGCGCTGGCAGCCGCGGCATGGTCTATGGGCAGGAACTGGATCTGAAATACGAAGCGTTGGCCGCAACAGAAGACCAGCTTCGGCTGATCCACCGCAATAAAACGGGTGCGCTGATCAATGCAGCCATTCAGATGGGTGCGGCTGCGGCCAAAGCGGATGAAGCACAGTGCAGAGCGCTGGAACAGTATGCTTATGGTCTGGGTCTTGTTTTTCAGATCGTAGACGATGTACTGGATGTTACCAGCACACCGGAACAGCTGGGCAAGCCCATTGGCAGCGACAGCGAAAATGGAAAGACTACCTTTGTGACCCTTTATGGTGCGGAAGGTGCCATGAAGCTTGCACATGACCTGAATCAGGAGACCTGCACGGAACTGCACCGGAATTTTGGCGAAAAAGCTGCGTTTCTGGAACAGCTTGCGCAGCAGCTTCTTGTGCGTAAAAACTAAAAATAATCCATACAGAATAAAGGAAAAAGATTATGCAGCTTATTCAAAACATCCTGTCTTTCAATCAGATCCTTACGGTTTCACTGCTCGGCTGGTTTGTGGCGCAGGTGCTTAAAACCATCATCAATTTTATCCTGCTGGGCAAGTTCCAGTTGGAACGCATGTGGGGTGATGGCGGTATGCCCAGTGCCCACAGCGCAACGGTCTGTGCCATGGTCATTGCAACCGGACGCTGTGTGGGTGTTGACTCTGCCATTTTTGCAGTGGCAAGCGTGGTGGCAATCATTACCATGCACGATGCCATGGGCGTGCGGCATGAGACTGGCGAGCAGGCCAAGGTCCTGAACCAAATGATCGATCAGTGGATCGAAGTGAGCGAGAAGAATGCTCCTTTCCTGCAGAACATGCATCTGAAGGAGATGGTCGGCCATACGCCGCTGCAGGTCGTGGCAGGCGTACTGGTTGGCGCAGCCGTCGGCTTCCTGTATCCGCTGGCTTGAGACATTCTTTTTTCACGCAGGAATGCACTGCAGCAACAGAAAATCTTCATTTGAAGGACGTGTGATTTATGGGAGCATTGCTGCTGGACAGCATCAATCAGCCCAGAGATTTAAAGCAACTGAATGAACAGCAGGTGAAACAGCTGTGCGCGGAGATCCGCCAGTTTCTGCTGGAGAATATTTCCAAGACGGGCGGCCATCTTGCCTCAAACCTTGGCGTGGTAGAGCTTACCGTTGCGCTGCACCGTGTTCTGGATACACCACAGGACAAAATCGTGTTTGATGTCGGTCACCAGTGCTACACACACAAGATCCTTACGGGTCGGCGCGGACAGTTTGATAAGCTGCGCCAGCTCGACGGGATCTCCGGTTTCCCGAACCCGAACGAGAGTGAACACGATGCATTCATTGCCGGGCACGGAAACACGGCGCTTTCGCTTGCGATCGGCATGGCGTGGGCCAAAAAGCTGCATCATGAAGCAGGGCTTGTGGTCGCGGTGATCGGCGATGGTGCCTTTACCGGCGGCATGGTCTACGAGGGCATGAACAACATTGAACAGTTGGACAACCTTCTTGTGATCCTGAACGACAACAAGATGTCCATTTCTAAAAATGTCGGTGCACTTGCCCGCTATCTGACTCATTTGCGCACGACCACGGCCTATTTTGATGCCAAGGATAATGTGCGCAGCTTTTTGGATGGAGTACCGCTGGTGGGCGCTCCACTGAAAAAAAACATTACCGAGTGCAAGACGCTTTTGCGTCGGGCAATGTACCACTCTACCATGTTCGAGGATATGGGCTTCCAGTACATCGGGCCGGTGGATGGCCACAACGTGGAAGAGCTGGAACGCACACTGCGCACCATCCGCAACCGGCAAGGGCCACATTTTCTGCACGTGATCACAAAAAAGGGCAAGGGCTATCAGCCGGCCGAGGTAAACCCCGGCAACTATCACGGCGTGTCGGCATTTGATCCGGATGGAATGCCCGACCCGGAGGTGGCACCAAAGGAATCGTTCTCGACGGTATTTGGCAATGCTCTTGTGACGGAAGGCAACCGGAACCCGAATATCTGCGCCATCACTGCAGCAATGAAGTATGGCACCGGCCTGCAGTTTTTGCGCACAGCCACCCGGAGCGTTTTTTGATGTCGGTATGGCAGAGCAGCACGCTGTGACCTTTGCTGCCGGGCTTGCAAGTCAGGGCATGCTGCCGGTGGTATGCATTTATTCCACCTTCCTGCAGCGTTCCTATGACAGATCATCCACGACGTAAATCTGCTGCGGGAGAATGTAGTTTTTGCCATCGACCGCGCCGGTTTTGTCCCAGCGGATGGCGAAACGCATCAGGCATTTACGATCCCGCTTTCCTGAGCCAGCTTAGAATGCCGCTGTATGCGCCTTCCAATTATCAGGAACTGAATTACTGGCTGCAGCAGCTGTTGAGTGACCGCTTCCATGGTCCACGGGCAATTCGTTATCCCCGCGGTGGGCAGGATACAGCTCTGGCGGAATTTGGCTGCACCGGCGAAGATTATGATTTCCTGCGCAAGGCGGATGATGCAACAATCGTTCTGGTGAGTTACGCCGACGAGCTGGCCGACCTTTTGCAGGCAGAACGTGAATTACAGCAAAAAAGCATTGCGTGTGATGTGATAAAGGCCGTAAAGCTGTATCCCTTTACAGGCAAAATGATCGCTGATCTGTCGAAATATAAAATAATCCTGTTTGCGGAAGAATGCATTGCAAACGGAAGCATTGGTGAACATCTGGAATATGCTTTGCAGCAAAACGGATGGAATGGGCGCTTTATCCATTGTGCGGTGCGGAACGCGTGTCTTCCGCATGCCAGTGTGGCACAGATCAAACAGGCAACCGGTCTGGATGCAGCGCATCTTGTACAGGCCGTGCAGATGGCCGTGACGAAAGGAGAAAATTTACTGTGAAGATTCGATTGGACCAATATCTTGTTCAGCATGGTCTGACACAGAGCCGTGAGCGCGCAAAGGCGCTGATCATGTCCGGCATCGTTTTTGTCAATGAGCAAAAGGTGGACAAGGCCGGAGAGATGATTAAGGAAGATGCCAAGGTGGAAGTGCGCGGGCACGACATTGGCTATGTCAGCCGCGGCGGCCTGAAGCTGGAAAAAGCTATGAAGTGTTTCCCGCTTACACCCAATGGCAAGGTCTGCATGGACATTGGAGCATCTACCGGCGGCTTTACGGATTGTATGCTGCAGAACGGTGCCGTCAAGGTTTATGCGGTGGATGTCGGCTATGGACAGCTTGCATGGAGTCTGCGCACAGACGAGCGCGTAGTGAACATGGAGCGCACGAACATCCGCAATGTCAAACCGGAGGATCTTGCCGAACAGATCGAGTTTTTCAGTGTGGATGTCTCGTTTATCTCGCTGCACCATATTTTCCCGGTGGCACAGGCAATCACAACGCCGGATGCCATGGGCGTTTGTCTGGTCAAGCCGCAGTTTGAAGCTGGACGCGAAAAGGTTGGCAAGAACGGTGTGGTGCGCGACCCTGCTACCCACCGTGAAGTGCTGCACAATGCCATGGGCTATGCTGCTGCAAACGGTTTTGCTGTACGCGGATTGGATTTTAGCCCGGTAAAGGACCTGAGGGCAACATTGAATACCTGATGTTCGTGCAGAAGAGCGGTGAACCTTCCGTGCTGGACGACAGCGTTGCAGAGCAGGTGGTGGCGGCAAGCCACAGCACGCTGGACCGCTGAGCGGCTCTGCCATCAGACCAGAAAAAGGAGCTTCCCGCATGACGATCTATATTTCGCCGAATCCCGCAAGACCTCTGCCAACGAGATCGCACTGCGCGCGGCGCAGATTCTAATGAACCATGGTGCAGCTGTTCTGATGTGTGAACAGCCACGCACAAGCTGCAGCACGGCCGGAGTGGTTTATCTGCGCTGGAGGAATGCCTTGAGCAGGCAGATGTGATCCTGACCATTGGCGGCGACGGCACCATTCTGCATGAGGCAAATCTTTCGCTTCGGTACGCAAAGCCGATCTTGGGCATCAATCTGGGACGCTGTGGTTTTCTGGCTACCTGCGAAGTCAGCGAGATGGAAGCCAAGCTCTCCGCTGTTGCACGGGGAGAGTTCAGCGTAGACAACCGGATGCTGCTGTATGTCCGCGTTCTTGGCCACGATGGCTGGGAGGGCCACGCCCTGAATGACGTTGTGGTCACAAAGGGCCGCCTGCAGCAGGCGATCGATTTCAGCATTTACTGCGATGATATTTTAGTAGAGCACTACCGTGGGGACGGTGTGATCGTTGCAACGCCCACCGGCTCCACAGCGTATTCGCTGGCGGCGGGCGGGCCGATCCTGGATTCCCAGACGAAGGGCGTTGTTGTAACGCCTATCTGCCCGCACAGTCTGGCCAGCCCGGCCATGGTGTTTGCGCAGGAGCGCAAGCTGAATATCTGTGTGGGACAGGTGGCCGATGATGAAGTGTTTATCAGCTGCGATGGCAGAGCTGGCTGTCCGCTCAAGGCCGGCGCAACGGCTGAAGTAAGGCTCTCCGATCAGGTGGTAAAGCTGATCACCTTCGGAAAAGCAGATCAGTTCCAGGCCATTGACCAGAAGCTTCGCAGCAGACGATAAAGGGGAGGCGAGTTTACGATGGCGCGCAGCCGTAAGGAAGATGTAAAAAGCAAGGGAGAACGTCAGCAGGTGATTCTCCGGCTTGTGCAGGAACACCCGATCAGCCGGCAGGAAGTTCTGCTGGATCACCTTTCCAAAGAGGGATTCGAGGTAACACAAGCCACCGTTTCCCGCGATATCCGGGAGCTGTGTTTGGTAAAAGCTGCCACGGCAGAGGGGTATCGCTATGTCTCCAGCCGGAACGAAAGCTTCAACCCCAAAACGCAGGGAAGGTTTGAAACGATCTTTCATGAATCCGTGCTGGGGGTAGATTACGCCGGACATGTTGTGCTGGTAAAGTGCTATTCTGGCATGGCCAACGCCGCATGCGAGGTTTTTGACGCATTGCAGTGGAAAAATGTGGTCGGCACGCTTTCGGGCGACGACACGTTCCTGATCGTTGCACGGTCGGAGCGTGATGCAAAACGATCTGCTCGGAACTGACGAGACACATTGGATAAAAATAACGCGGGAGAAAAGATATGCTGAGCAGCCTGCAAATTGAAAATGTTGCTGTGATCCAGAAGGCTGAAGTACATTTCAAGCCGGGCCTGAATGTTCTTACCGGTGAGACTGGTGCCGGCAAGTCGATCCTGATCGATTCCATCAATGCGATCCTAGGAAACCGCACTTCAAAGGATCTTGTGCGCACAGGGGCCTCCAAGGCGGTGATCCGTGCAGCCTTTGAGGAGGTGCCCGGTACGGTGCTGGACAGCCTTGAGAAGGCGGGCTACGAGCGCTCGGATGCACTGATGCTCAGCCGCGAGATCACAGCCGAGGGCAAAAGCACCTGCCGCATCAACGGAATGCCTGCAACGGCTGCGGTTCTGCGGGAGCTGTGCGGAGGACTTATCAATATCAACGGTCAGCACGACTCTGTGGGCCTTCTGAACCCGGCAAGACATCTGGCATTCTGGATGATTATGCGCAGAACAGCGCGGAGTTTCAGGACTATTATGTCCTGTACCGGGAGCTTGTGCGCATCAAGCGGGAGCTGGATGCCATGATCACCGACGAAGCCGAAAAGCAGCGCAGGATCGATCTGTTGAGCTATCAGGTGCAGGAGATCGAGGATGCCGGACTGACCGCCGGAGAGGAACAGACGCTGGAAAGCCGCCGCAAGATCCTTGCCAATGCATCTGCCATCCGGGATAAGATTGCACAGAGCTATGCATTGCTTTCGGGCGATGACGAGCCTCCGGCGCAGTCGATCTGCTGGGCGAGGCATCCAATGCAGTGGATGCTGCCGCGCAGCTGGATGATGCACTTGCCGGTGCATCCAGTCAGCTGCTGGATCTGTATTACAATGCAAAGGATGTTGCCGCAGATCTGATCGGTCGGCTGGATTCCTATGATACCAACGATGCGGAGCTGGACGAGATTGAGCAGCGTCTGGATCTGATCTACAAGCTCAAGCGCAAATATGGTGATACGGTAGAAGACGTGATCGCTTTTGGACAGAATGCAAGGGAAGAACTGGAGCGCATCCAGTCCTCACAGGAGCGGCATGACCACCTGCAGGCAGAAAAGCTCCGCCTTTATGCGCTGGCCCGTGAAAGGCAGAAGCACTGACCCAGACGCGCCTGCGCGCTTTTGAAGAGCTGAACAAGCGTATTTCCGGCACGCTGGATTTTCTGAACATGCCGGGCGTGCGCATGACACTGCGCCATACCCGCGGCCCGCTGGCAAGCCATGGGCAGGACAGCATCGAGTTCTACATTTCCACAAACCCCGGTGAGGCGCCCAAACCCCTTGCAAAAATTGCTTCCGGCGGCGAGCTGAGCCGCATCACGCTGGCCATCAAAAATGCAATGGCCGATAAGGATGCCGTGCCTACCGTGATCTATGATGAGATCGACAGCGGTGTTTCTGGCAAAGCGCCGGGCGTATTGGTAAGGTACTGCGCCAGAGCGCACAGGCCACCAGATCTTGTGCATCACCCATACAGCCCAGATCGCTGCACTGGCGGACTGCATCTGTTGATTCAGAAAAATGTAGCCAATGACCGCACCTATACCGAGATCCATCCGCTGGATGAGGAGGGCAGGGTGGAAGCACTGGCCCGGCTGATCTCCGGCGACCACGTTACCGAGCTTTCGCGTGCCAATGCCCGCGAAATGCTGGGTCTTGGCGCAAAATAAGCCAAAAAAGCCGCTGCAGATAAGGGGTTGACAAGCCCGAAGCATTGTGATAAAGTAGTCCTTGTTAATGGCGATGAAGGGAACAAGTACCTTGAAGTGTTCTGCCCAGAGAAACCCCGGTTGGTGTAAGGGGCCGCAGAGCAGCAGGGGAAATACCTCCCGGAGCTGCAGGCTGAATGCCGTTCAGGTTAATAGGCTGTGCCGCGTGCGAGCGTTACAAACGCAGGAGTGTCTCTCTACTCTGGGGTGTGCACTCGTGAGGTCGTTTCTGTGAGGAAGCGGCAAACAGAGGTGGTACCGCGAATTTTCTCGCCCTCTGCCAAATTCATTTTTGGCAGAGGGTGTTTTATTTTTCCCTCTGCCCACAAACAGGAGGAAAAAATCATGACTCTGTACGAAGAACTCAAGGCCCGCGGCCTGGTGGCCCAGATCACCGATGAAGAGATCATCGACCTGATCAACAATGGCAAGGCAACCTTTTACATCGGCTTTGACTGCACTGCCGACAGCCTGACCGCAGGCCACTTTATGGCCTTGACCCTGATGAAGCGCCTGCAGATGGCAGGCAACAAGCCTATTGCCCTGATCGGCGGCGGCACTACCATGATCGGCGACCCCTCCGGCCGTACCGACATGCGCAAGATGCTGACCAAAGAGGATATCGCCCACAATGCCGCATGCTTCAAAAAGCAGATGGAAAAGTTCATCGACTTCTCTGAGGGTAAGGCACTGATGCTGAACAATGCAGACTGGCTGCTGAACCTGAACTACGTGGAACTGCTGCGTGATGTGGGTGCCTGCTTCTCCGTGAACAACATGCTGCGCGCCAAGTGCTACGAGCAGCGCATGGAGAAGGGCCTGTCCTTCCTCGAGTTCAACTACATGATCATGCAGAGCTACGACTTCTACTACATGTTCCACACTACGGCTGCAACATGCAGTTCGGCGGCGATGACCAGTGGAGCAACATGCTGGGCGGCACTGAGCTGATCCGCCGCAAGCTGGGCAAGGATGCTTATGCTATGACCATCACCCTGCTGACCGACTCTCAGGGCAAGAAGATGGGCAAGACTGCCGGCAATGCTGTCTGGCTGGACCCCAACAAGACCAGTCCATTCGAGTTTTACCAGTACTGGCGCAATGTGGGCGATGCCGATGTGATGAAGTGCATCCGTATGCTCACCTTCCTGCCGCTGGAGCAGATCGACGAGATGAGCACATGGAAGGATCAGCGCCTGAACGAAGCTAAGGAAATTCTGGCTTACGAGCTGACCAGCATGGTCCATGGCAAAGAAGAGGCCGAAAAGGCCCAGAATGCTGCCCGCGCACTGTTCAGCGGCAGCGCAATGGATACCGAGCACATGCCTTCTACTCAGCTGACCGAGGCCGACCTGACCGATGGCTCCATCGGTATCCTGACCCTGATGGTCAAGGCTGGTCTGGCAGCATCCAACGGCGAGGCACGCCGTCTGGTCGTGCAGGGCGGTGTTCTGGTGGATGGCGAGAAGGTAGCCGCTCCCACCGTTGGCTTCTCTGCTGAGCAGCTGGCAAAGGGTATTGTGATCAAGAAGGGCAAGAAGATCTACCACAAAGTCACTCTGTAAAAATATTGAACATGAAAATGCCGGTGTACTCTGTTTTGGAGTGCACCGGCATTTTTTCACTTGATGGAGGATTGCTCGCTTGCTTGCAGAATTTACAGCTCGTAAGCCTTCTTCAATGCTTCGTAAGCTGCATCCTCATTCTCTGCGTGGACCAGCAGGGAAATATCCAGATCGCTGGTGGTGATAAGCAGTACTTCAATGCCGGCCATTGCCAGAGAATTCAGTGCACGGGCAGCCACGCCGCAGCTGGTGACCATTTCTTCACCAAACAGGTTCAGCTTGGAATAACCCACGCTGATCAGCGGGGAAGCCTTGGCATCCTTGTCCAGATTTGCAACGGAAATAGCCTTCATCACCAGCGGAAGATCACTGCTGGAAGCGGTAAAGCTGAAATCGATGGTGGTGCCATGGGGTGCACTCTGGCTGATCATATCTACGACCACACCGTTATCTGCAAAGATCTGCAGGTAACGTGCGAGGCTGTTGCCCTTGAACTCTACATCCTGCACACTGATCATCATGAGGCTCGGCTCAATATTGATCTTCGATACTCCGTACATAAGGATCCTCCGTTCTGCCCGAAAGGCGGGCTTCAACAATACAAAAATATTCAGGTAAGCTGCAAAAACTCCGGGTCGATATTTTCCCGGGCAATGGACTGAATCATTTCCAGGCTGAAATCTGGATACGCCTGCCGTACTCCGTGGGCCTTTGTAAGGGCTTCGGTATAATCGCGGAACAGGTAGGTACGCACATTGGATTTGCCTGCATCATAGTGGGTCACCGTCGGCAGAAGTCTGGGAGAGAGCACGCTGCAACGGACAGTGCCGTCCGGTTCGGTCGTTTTTTCAAGCTGAACCGATAAAATTGCGCCGACCAGCTGATTGGGCTTTTCCTGCGTGCTGATAAAATTGCCCAGAGAATAGGCCGTGAACACCTGCCTGCCGTCTGCTGCAGTCAGCCACTGTGCATTTTGCAGCACATGCGGGTGGGTGCCAATGATCAAGTCTGCACCCCAGTCTGCAAGGTTCTGCGCCAGAGTTCGCTGCGGATCTGCGATGGCATGGCTGTTTTCTACGCCCCAGTGCACACCCACCACCACAAAATCTGCAAGCTGACGTGCCGCTTTTACCTGCTGCTCGATCACATCGGTCTGGCTGGTATAGATCACATTGGCCTGCATGGAGCTGTTCTGCGGGATGCCATTGGTATGCTCTGTGTAGGAAAGATATGCGATCGTTACACCATTGACAGTCTGCAGCGGGACATGACCGTAGTCGCTTTCTCCCTTCCACAAACCGATCGTTACAACATCCTCCGGCATACTGCCCCAGAAGCGCAGGGTAGCGGCAATGCCGGAAGCGCCTTTATCGTAGGTGTGGTTATTGGACAGGCTGAACACCCGCACACCCGCCCGGTAAAGCGCACGGGCGCAATCGCCCGGCGTAGAAAAGCATGGGTAGGAGGATGGCTCCAATTCATCCGTGCAGAGCGTTTCCTGATTGATCCAGTTCACATCATGCTGTGCATAAAAAGGCGCAATATGTTCGTAACAGTAATCGAAACTGTAAGCTTCCTCTCCGGAAGCGCGGCGCTGCGCCTGCTTATAAATGGGAGCGTGGATCAGATTATCTCCTGTTGCAGAAAAGCGGACAGTCTGAACCAGCGGCTGCGGTTCCGGCTCTGGCGCAGGCTCTGCTTCTTCCGGCTGTGATACAGTGGCAGAACCTGCAGAAGAGCTTTCCGTGCTCACCGGTTCTGCCGTCGGTATGCTTTCCTGCAGAAAGAACTTTGGCAGCAATGGCAGGCAGAACAGAAATACGATCAGCATCGCTCCGGCTGTCCAGAAAGCCTGCCTTCTGGCACGGCGTTTTGCAGTCGGTCTGCGCCGGTGCTGTTGCGGGGATTGTTTGCTCATCCGCGTCCACATCCTTCCACCATGTTTCTGCCAAAAGCAAAGCAATCAGGCTTTTTAAAGTGCAGCGATCATATCACCCATATTGTACAGGCCCGGCTCCTTTTTTGCAAGGTAAACTGCTGCATTCACAGCGCCGTTTGCAAAATATTGCGGGAATAAGCGGTGTGCTTGAGAGTGATCACCTCATCCGGGCCGCAGAACAGCACTTCGTGATCACCCACGATGCTGCCGCCGCGCACGGAACTGATACCAATTTCCTTCGGGTCGCGCTTCTGGCGGACAGAAGAACGGTCGTAAACATAATGATATTCGCCATTGTTTTGCTCATTGATGGCATCGGCCAGCATCAGAGCGGTGCCGCTGGGTGCATCCAGCTTGTTGTGGTGGTGCTGCTCCACGATCTCAACATCGTAGTTCACACCCAGAATAGCCGAAGCGCGCTTGCACAGCTCCGACAGCACATTGATGCCCATGGACATATTAGCGCTCTTGAACACCGGCACCGTGCGGGATAGCTGCACCACCTTGAGCTGCAGCTCTTCCGAAAGGCCGGTGGTGCACACCACGATGGGCAGCTTGTGAGCTTCACAGTAGGACAGAGCCTTTTCTACAGCGGCCGGAGAGCTGAAATCGATGATCACATCGCCTTTGCCGTCCAGCTTTTCCAGGCTGTCATACACAGGGATGCCGTTCTGTTCGCCGTCCTTCAGGTCGATGCCTGCAATCACGCGGCAGTCCTCGCGCTGTGCGATCATATCACACAGCACATGGCCCATGCGGCCGCCGATGCCTGAATCACAATATCCGTCATAATTTTTATCCTTTCCTGCCCGTTTTGCATATCGGCATATCGCAAAATGCCCGGACAGAGCGCTCCGCCGGGCATTTTGCAGCCAAAAACTTATTCTGTAATAAGACCCTCTGCACGCAGAGCCTTTTCAATATACTCCTTGTGTGCCTCGCTCGGCTCTACCAAAGGCAGACGGCACTCGCCAGCTTTCCAGCCCAGCACATTCATGGCGTACTTCACCGGGATGGGATTCACTTCACAGAACAGCGCATCAGCCAGCGGCAGCATTTCCAACTGCAGCTGACGTGCCTTGCGGTATCGCCGTCAAAGAAAGCCTTGCAGCAGTTGTGCACCAGCTCAGGCTTGACATTAGAGACAACACTGATGACGCCCTTGCCGCCCAGAGCCAGCAGGGGAACCACCTGATCGTCGTTGCCGGAATAAATGTTCAGCTCGTCGCCGCACAGCTGTGCGATCTTGGCTACCTGAGAGATGTTGCCGGAAGCTTCCTTAATGCCGTTGATCAGAGGATGCTTGCTCAGTTCCAGAGCAGTCTCCGGGGCAATGTTCAGGCCGGTGCGGGAAGGCACGTTGTACATGATCACCGGGATGCCGCCAGCCTCAGCCATGGCGGTAAAGTGAGCAACCAGACCAGCCTGCGTGGTCTTGTTGTAATAGGGAGTCACCATCAGCAGAGCGTCTGCGCCGCATTCGGCAGACTTTGCGGCCAGTGCGCAGCCGTGGTCGGTATCGTTGGAGCCAGCGCCTGCAATGACGGGCACGCGGTGGTTGACAACCTCCACCGTATACTTGATGGCGGCAAGCTGCTCCTCATCGGTCATAGTAGAGCACTCGCCGGTGGTGCCGCAGATGATGATGGCATCGGTATGGTGCGCGATCTGATCCTCAATAATGCGGCCCAGCTCGTCAAAGTTGATGCTTCCGTCCTCGTACATCGGGGTGATAATGGCAACACCCGCGCCGGTAAAGACAGGATTCTTCATAGCCTAAAACTCCTTTGTATGCGCTTGCGCAAAATATACTTAGTCGAAATAGCCTTTGCGGCCAGCAGCTCTGCCAGCAGAACGCCGCCGCCTGCAGCACCGCGCAGGGTGTTGTGGCTCATGCAGGCAAACTTGTAATCAAACAGGGTGTCCTCGCGCAGGCGGCCGATGCACACAGCCATGCCGTTCTCGGTGTTGCGGTCCAGCTTGGGCTGCGGACGATCCGGCTCGGTGAAGTAATGCAAGAACTGCTTGGGTGCGCTGGGCAGGTCAAGCTCCTGTGCGGGGCCGCGGAAGTTTGCCCATGCCTCCAAAATCTGCTCCTTGGTGGGCTTCTTCTCAAAGCTTACAAACACGGCAGCGGTGTGGCCGTCGGAGACAGGCACGCGGAAGCACTGTGCGGTGATTACCGGCTTTTCGGCGTTCACGATATGGTCGCCCTCAATGTGGCCCCACAGCTTGAGCGGCTCGCGCTCGCTCTTTTCTTCCTCGCCGCCGATGTAGGGGATCACGTTGTCCACGATCTCGGGCATACGGTCAAAGGTCTTACCTGCACCGGAAATGGCCTGATAGGTGCACACCAGAGCCTTGCTGACACCAAAATCCTTCATCAACGGGTGCAGGGCGGGAACATAGCTCTGCAGGCTGCAGTTGGACTTGACGGCAATAAAGCCGCGCTTGGTGCCCAGACGCTTGCGCTGTGCGGGGATGATCTCGATGTGGTCGGCGTTGATCTCGGGCACCACCATGGGCACATCCGGGGTAAAGCGGTTTGCACTGTTGTTGGACACCACCGGGCACTCAGCCTTTGCATAGGCCTCTTCCAGAGCCTTGATCTCATCCTTGGGCATGTTGACTGCACAGAAGATAAAATCCACCTGAGAAGCAACCTCTTCCACCTTGGATGCATCCAAACTACCATCTTCTTGACACTTTCCGGCATGGGGGAGGTCATGGCCCAGCGGGGACCGACAGCTTCCTCATAGGTCTTGCCGGCGCTGCGGCCGGATGCGGCCAGAACGGTCAGCTTGAACCAGGGGTGATTTTCCAGCAGCGTCACAAAACGCTGACCGACCATACCAGTCGCACCTACGATACCCACTTTATACTGTTTTTCCATTTCCAGCACCTTTCCTTTCGTGAAAGCGAACTCAATAAATATTTCTATTACATAGATTCACGCTTGCAAACCGGACAGCGATGCAATATAATAGATACTGTTTATACAGATTTTATGATATCATTGATACGGTGTCCGTGTCAATCATCGGAAAGGCAAATTGCACGCTATGTTAAAAAAAGATTTTTGGTATGATTTACCCAAAGAACTCATTGCACAGGAGCCGGCTGACCCCAGAGACTCTGCACGGCTGATGGTGCTGAGCCAGAAAGACGACAGCATCCAGCACAAGATCTTCCACGATCTACCGGAATTTTTAGAGCCGGGCGACCTGCTGGTGGTAAACAATTCCAAGGTCCTGCCTGCCCGCATCGTGGGCGTCAAGCAGCCAACCGGTGCTGTGTGTGAGCTGCTTTTGCTGCGTCAGGTCAAAGGCGACCAGTGGGAATGCCTTGCAAAGCCCGGCAAGCGGATGCAGCCCGGCACGAAGGTGAGCTTTGGTGACGGCAGCCTGACCGCCGTGGTAGACGAGACCATGGAGGACGGCAACAAGTACGTTACATTTTATTACGATACCGAGACCCTTTATGAAAAGCTGGACGAATTTGGCAAAATGCCTCTGCCGCCCTACATCACAAAGCAGCTGGAGGATCAGAGCCAGTATCAGACTGTTTACGCAAAGGAGCTTGGCAGTGCTGCAGCGCCCACGGCCGGCCTTCATTTCACACCGGAGCTGATGGATACCATCCGTGCCAAGGGCGTGAACATTGCCGAAGTGACCCTGCATGTGGGTCTGGGTACCTTCCGCCCTGTACAGGAGGACGAGATCGCGGATCACAAAATGCACAGCGAATGGTACTGCATCGACGAAAAAACGGCGCAGATGATCCGCGATACCAAAGCCGCCGGTCATCGTGTGATCGCCGTGGGTACCACCAGCTGCCGCACGCTGGAAGCCGTTGCCGCAAAGTACGGCGAGATCCGCGCCTGCAGCGGCAACACTTCTATCTTCCTGTATCCAGGCGTGAAGTTCAACTGCATCGACGGCCTGATCACCAACTTCCACCTGCCGGAAAGCACCCTTATCATGCTGGTGTCGGCCCTGTATGGCTACGAAAAGACCATGGCGGCCTATAAGGTGGCTGTGGAGGAACGCTATAGATTCTTCTCTTTTGGCGATGCAATGCTGATTCTTTGATTATTTTTCCCGCTATTCTGTTGTTGATGAGCCTGATCCCGGGCTTTTTCATGAAGATCGCACGGCTGTTTTCCGTGCACAGAAAGGAACAAAAACTATGCCTTCTTTGACGACCTATAAGCTGCTCAAGCAGGAACACGACGCCCGGCGGGGCGAGTTCAAGACCGTGCACGGCACGGTGCAGACGCCCGCTTTTCAGAACGTGGCTACCGCCGGTGCCATCAAGGGCGGGTTGTCTGCTCAGGACCTGAAAGACATTGGCGCACAGGTCATGCTGTGCAACACCTACCACCTGCATCTGCGCCCCGGCGACAAGCTGGTAGCCGATATGGGCGGTCTGCACAAATTTACCCGCTGGAACGGCCCCATTCTGACCGACAGCGGTGGATTTCAGGTATTCAGTCTGGCAAAGCTGCGCAAGATCACCGAAGAGGGCGTGACCTTTGCCTCCCATCTGGACGGCCACCGCATCTTTATGGGACCGGAAGAGAGCATGCAGATCCAGGCAAACCTTGGCTCTACCATCGCCATGGCCTTTGATGAATGCGTAGAAAACCCCGCACAGCACGATTATTCCAAGGCCAGCTGCGAACGAACGACCCGTTGGCTGAAGCGCTGCAAGGATGAAATGGCCCGCCTGAAGCACGAGGGCATTTCCGTGAATCCTGATCAGCTGCTGTTTGGCATCAATCAGGCTGTACCTTTGCTGATCTGCGTGTGGAGCACATGAAGCAGATCGCAGACCTCGATCTGGACGGTTACGCCATCGGCGGTCTGGCTGTAGGCGAGCCCACCGAGGTGATGTATGAAATGATCAGTCAGGTGGAGCCCCACATGCCCAAGGATAAGATCCGCTACCTGATGGGCGTGGGCACGCCGGGCAATATCATTGAGGCAGTTTCCCGCGGCGTGGATCTGTTTGACTGCGTGATGCCCAGCCGTAATGCACGCCACGGCCACTTGAACACCTGGGGCGGTATCATCAACATCAAGAATGCAAAGTATGAGCGCGATGAACGCCCTATTGATCCTGCCTGTGGCTGTCCGGTCTGCCGCAGCTATTCCCGCGCCTATATCCGCCACCTGTTCAAAGCGGAGGAGATTTTGGGAATGCGCCTTGCCGTCATGCACAACCTGTGGTTCTATAACCATCTGATGGAGCGCATCCGGGATGAGCTGGATGCAGGCACCTTCACGGCTTTCCACGATAAATATGTAAAGCTTCTGGATACCCGAATTTGAGAATAAGTCTTGCAACAGGTCGTTTAAAAAGGTATAATAAGCTTATCTGAATTTTGAGAGGAGATTTTGCCCCATGCAATTTCTGACTACCACTTCCGAAGGCTACATCAGCCTGTTCTTCACACTGGCTCTGATGCTGGTTCTGCTGTACTTCATGATCTATCGTCCCCAGAAGAAGCAGGAGAAGAAGGATGCCGCAATGCGCAGCAGTCTGGAGATCGGCGATCAGGTCACCACCATTGGCGGTGTCATTGGCCGTGTTGTTGCAATCAAGGACGATACCTTTGTTCTGGAGACCGGTGCTGACCGTGTGAAGATCCGCTTCACCAAGACTGCAATTTCCGCTGTTGAAAAGCTGAACATGGACAAGGCTGACAAGAAGTAAGCTTTTTCTTCAAACAATTAAGAGCATATCAAACGCGTCTTCCTGCATAGATTACTGGCAGGGAGGCGCGTTTTATGTCTGAGAAAAATCTTTTCCCGGCGGAACTCCGGGTTCTTCTGCTGGCGGGGGCAGTCGGCGTTATGGTAACAGCGGGCTGGCTGGCCGCAATGGCAGCGCTGATGACAGCACAGGGTTATTCTGGTGCCGCCGCACCGCCGCTGGCAACAGCAGCCGTTGGTGCAGGGAGCCTTTGCAGCGGTTGGATCGCTGCATTTTGCAAAAAGGAACACGGCCTGCTGTGCGGGCTTGTACAGGGCCTGTTTTATGCGGCATTGCTCGTGGTGCTCAGCGTTC
>ENA-OQHA01000112-OQHA01000112.1-human-gut-metagenome-genome-assembly--contig:-NODE-112-length-41930-cov-2.552018_pt1 | contig 41930 bp, 45 predicted proteins | sample MGYA00242558_ERZ504707 | MGnify/ENA primary metagenome ERZ504707 (study PRJEB26092, sample SAMD00036197) | human gut metagenome | host: Homo sapiens | study: EMG produced TPA metagenomics assembly of... | reverse complement strand
GAAATGTTATAATATAGAAACCGTAGAAGATCAGAAAGTAAAAACTGCTTTCCTGAAATGTGGTGAAACAAAAATTGAACTGCTGGAGCCTACGGGACCTGATAGCACAATTGCCAAATTTATTGAAAACAGAGGCATGGGAGTTCATCATGTGGCTTTTGCAATAGAAGACGGAGTAGCAAATGCGTTGGCTGAAGCTGATGCAAACGGCATTCGTTTGATCGACAAAAGCGCCTCGAAAAGGTGCAGAAGGACTGAATATTGCTTTCCTTCATCCGAAATCAACTATGGGGGTATTAACCGAACTTTGCGAAAAATAATTAAGGGCAATGAATGAAATGGTGAAGACATTAGCCGTTTGTTGTCATTCAGAATAGAGAAGTGGCGGAGAATTTTGTAAACGTTCATCGGATGTATACGAAGTTCTTCGTCACTTTGTTGCTTTAAAACAATCGGTTGTTAACCATTTTATCTTGCCATTTACTAATACATAAATTTCTAGTACCATGAGTAACCAACTTGAAAAAGTAAAAGAGCTTATCGAACTGCGTGCCCAGGCGCGTCTTGGCGGTGGTGAGAAAGCTATCGAAAAGCAACATGCTAAAGGGAAATATACTGCACGTGAACGTATTGCTATGCTGCTTGATGAAGGAAGTTTCGAAGAAATGGATATGTTTGTAAAACATCGTTGTACAAAACTTCGGAATGGATAAGAAGCATTATCTGGGCGATGGTGTAGTTACTGGATATGGAACAATAGAAGGAAGATTGGTTTATGTCTTTGCACAAGACTTTACCGTATCTGCCGGCTCTCTGTCAGAAACCATGTCACTGAAGATTTGTAAGGTAATGGATATGGCCATGAAGATGGGAGCTCCTTGTATCGGACTGAATGACTCGGGTGGTGCACGTATTCAGGAAGGTATCAATGCACTGGCTGGATATGCTGAAATTTTCCAGCGTAATATTTTGGCTTCTGGTGTGATTCCGCAGATTTCTGGTATCTTTGGTCCGTGTGCCGGAGGTGCTGTATATTCACCTGCACTGACAGACTTTACTTTGATGATGGAAGGTACTTCCTATATGTTCCTTACAGGTCCGAAAGTTGTAAAGACTGTTACTGGAGAGGATGTTTCTCAAGAAGATTTGGGTGGTGCAAGTGTGCACTCTACTCGTTCGGGTGTAACTCATTTTACTGCTGCTACAGAAGAAGAAGGCTTGGCACTGATTCGTAAGTTATTGAGCTATATCCCTCAGAACAATCTGGAAGAGCCGCCTTATGTAGACTGTACAGATCCGATTGATCGTCTGGAGGATTCTTTAAATGAAATTATTCCGGACAGCCCGAATAAGGCTTACGATATGTATGAAGTTATCGGAGCAATTGTCGATAATGGTGAGTTCCTCGAAGTTCAGCGTGACTTTGCAAAGAATATCATTGTCGGTTTTGCACGTTTCAACGGACAGTCTGTTGGTATTGTTGCCAACCAGCCTAAGTTCCTTGCCGGAGTATTGGACTGCAATGCTTCTCGTAAGGGAGCACGTTTCGTTCGTTTCTGTGATGCTTTCAATATTCCTATTGTTTCATTGGTAGACGTTCCGGGATTCCTACCGGGTACAGGACAGGAATACAATGCTGTTATCTTGCACGGAGCTAAACTGCTTTATGCATATGGTGAAGCTACTGTTCCAAAAGTGACAGTTACACTGCGTAAGTCGTATGGTGGTTCACACATCGTAATGAGTTGTAAGCAGTTGCGTGGAGATATGAACTATGCATGGCCGACTGCTGAAATTGCCGTAATGGGTGGTGCTGGAGCTGTAGAGGTATTGTATGCAAAAGAAGCTAAAGAAGCTGCCGATCCGAAGGCATTTATGGCTGAAAAAGAAGCTGAATATACCAAGTTGTTTGCCAACCCGTATAATGCTGCAAAATATGGTTATATAGACGATGTGATTGAACCGCGTAATACTCGTTTCCGTATCATTCGTGCCTTGCAGCAGTTACAGACTAAGAAGCTGACAAATCCAGCTAAGAAACACGGAAATATTCCATTGTAATTCGTGGGTTATTCTGATTATTAACTTTCAACTTAAGAAATCTATGAGAAAAAACAGAATAGGAATATTTCTTTCCCTGCTGTTGCTGATCGGTTTTACTTCTTGTACAGAACAGAAATCGAACAGTAAGCTGGTCATCAATGAGGTGTTGGTGGACAATCAGACCAACTTTCAGGATGATTATGGTGTGCATAGCGGCTGGATTGAAATATTCAATAAGGCATATAGTACAGCCGATTTGGCCGGATGCCTGCTGAAAGTGAGCAGTCAGCCCGGAGATACTGTTACGTATTTTATTCCGAAAGGAGATGTGCTGACAAGCATTAAGCCACGCCAGCATACACTTTTCTGGGCGGACGGAAATCCTAGACGGGGTACTTTCCATACTAATTTTGTACTGAGTAAAACTAATGCCAATTGGATCGGATTATATGATTCTGGTAAAAAGCTGCTTGATCAGGTTGTTGTTCCGGCTGGTATATTGGCTGCAAATCAATCGTACGCCCGTGTAGGGGATGCATCTGCCGAATGGGAAGTGAAAGGTGCGAGTGCTGATAAATATGTCACTCCAAGTACGAACAACCAGACGATAGAAAGCAATCCGAAGATGGATAAGTTCGAACAGCATGACCCGGTAGGTATCGGTATGGCTATATCGGCTATGAGTGTTGTTTTCCTGGGACTAATATTGCTTTACATCTGCTTTAAGCTGATTGGTAAAGCGGCTATTAAGTTGCGTAAGCGCAATGCAATGATCGCACACAACATTACCGATAAGCAAGAAGCTAAGGAAAAGAAATTAGGCGAAGCACCGGGAGAAGTGATTGCTGCTATCTCTATGGCACTGCATGAAGCACAGGGAGCCGATCATGATGTAGAAGAAACCATTCTGACTATCAGTCGTGTGAAACGTAGTTATTCTCCGTGGAGTTCGAAGATTTATACATTGCGTGAAACTCCACATAAGAAATAATCATCCTAAAATGATAAGAAACCATGAAAGAATACAGATATAAAATTAACGGAAACTTGTATAAAGTAACCGTGGGTGACATAGAAGACAATAATGTGCGTGTAGAAGTAAACGGCACGCCTTATACCGTAGAACTCGAAAAGCAGAACAAACCGAAAATTAAGCCGGTAGTACGTACTGCATCTACTACTCCTGCTGCTCCTCCTGCTGCTGTGACTCGTCCGGCAAGTGTAGGAAGCAAATCTGGTATCAAGTCACCGCTGCCGGGAGTTATTCTCGAAATCAAAGTAAAAGAAGGTGATACCGTGAAACGTGGACAGACCTTACTTGTATTGGAAGCCATGAAGATGGAGAACGATATCAAGGCAGACCGCGACGGTAAAGTTACTGCTATTAAAGTAAGTAAAGGAGAATCAATTCTTGAAGGTACAGACCTTATAATCATCGAATAATATGGGAGAATTTAGTAGTTTCTTACAAAATAACCTGGCAGACTTCTGGACATATACCGGTTTTTATAATGCCACAGCAGGACATCTCATCATGATCCTGATAGGTATTGTGTTCATTTATCTTGCCGTTGCTAAGGAATTCGAACCGATGTTGCTGATTCCTATCGGATTCGGTATACTTATCGGTAACATTCCGTTTAATATGGAAGCCGGACTGAAAGTAGGTATCTACGAGGAAGGTCAGTACTTAACATTTTGTATCAGGGAGTGACTTCCGGATGGTATCCGCCGCTTATCTTTTTGGGCATTGGAGCATGACGGACTTCTCGGCGTTGATATCTAATCCGAAGTTGATGCTGATCGGTGCTGCGGCACAGTTTGGTATCTTTGGAGCATATATGATTGCGCTGGAAATAGGTTTCGATCCGATGCAGGCTGCTGCTATCGGTATCATTGGTGGAGCTGACGGACCGACCGCTATCTTCTTGTCATCGAAACTTGCACCTAATCTGATGGGAGCAATTGCCGTGTCTGCTTATTCGTATATGGCACTTGTCCCTGTTATACAACCTCCTGTAATGCGATTGCTTACAACAAAGAAGGAACGTCTTATCCGTATGAAAGCACCTCGTGCCGTATCACATACAGAAAAGGTTATGTTCCCGATTATAGGTTTGTTGCTTACTTGCTTCCTGGTTCCTTCCGGTCTGCCATTGCTGGGTATGTTGTTCTTCGGTAATCTGTTGAAGGAAAGTGGTGTAACCCGCCGTCTAGCCGAAACAGCTCGTGGTCCGCTGATTGATACAATTACTATTTTGTTAGGACTGACCGTGGGAGCATCTACTCAGGCATCTGAGTTCTTGACTTGGGATTCTATCAAGATCTTTATCTTGGGAGCGCTGTCATTCTTTATTGCTACAGCATCGGGAGTTATCTTTGTCAAGATCTTCAATTTGGTATTGAAGAAAGAAAATAAAATCAATCCGCTTATCGGTAATGCCGGAGTATCGGCAGTACCCGACTCTGCACGTATTTCTCAGGTAGTAGGATTGGAATATGATCCGACTAACTATCTGCTGATGCATGCAATGGGACCGAATGTTGCAGGAGTAATCGGTTCGGCTGTAGCTGCCGGTATCTTACTGGGCTTCTTGGTTTAAACGGAGTTTGTTGATAATCTTTTGAATTCGTTAACCCTCTGTCGGACTGTATGGATCAGTCAGGCAGAGGGTTAACTGTTTTCGTAGATACTGATTTGTGGCATACTGAAATTTAGACTGACTTTAAGCTATCATGCTTTTGCTAGATTGAAAATAAGTTGTACTTTCGTCCACTCATTTTTTGACTTCAATTTTGGGGATTATGGAACTTACAGAGAATAAACTAAAGCAGAGAGTACAGCGTAATATACTGACTGTATCAGTATTGATTCTGGTAGGAAAGTTTATAGCATATTACCTCACAAATTCAGTTGGTGTTCTGACCGATGCCATGGAGAGTATTGTCAACGTTGTTGCTGGGGCAATAAGCTTGTTTAGTCTGTGTCTTTCGGAAAAGCCTAAAGACCAGAATCATCCTTCGGACATGGAAAAATTGAACTTATATCGGCCTCTATCGAAGGTATATTGATTTCGATAGCAGGAGGAATGATTATTTATGAAGGTGTTAAGCGTTTGCTAGTACCCACCGATATTCAAAAGATTGATGTCGGTATCTATATCATTGCTGTATCCGGGCTTCTTAATTACCTGATGGGATGGTATAGCATAACTGTAGGAAAGAAATACGATTCGATAGCTCTCGTTGCTGGCGGAAAGCATTTACAGTCGGATACCTATTCTACTATTGGTCTTGTTGCCGGACTGGTATTGTTGTATTTCACCGGCATAGCCTGGATAGACAGTGCGATGGCCTTGATTTTCGGTTCGGTAATTATCATAACAGGAATTTCTATTCTGAGAAAAACTACCGATAATTTGCTTGATAAGGCAGACATTAATCTGCTTGCCGATCTTGCCGATACCTTGAATCGAAACAGAAAACCCGAATGGATTGATATTCATAATGTAAAGGTTTTGAAGTCGGGCAATTCTTTGTATATGGACTGCGACTTGACTATTCCATGGTATTATAATATCGAACAAGGTCATAAAATAGGGGCACGTTTGCAGGAGGCTATGAAAGCTAAATATTCAGATCATGCCGTATTGAATATTCATCTTGATCCATGTAATATATTCGAAACACCTAAGTGTAATAAGTGTATGTGCAGTGACTGCCCGTATCGCAAAGAGAAGTTTGTAGCCGTGGAAGAGATTAATGTTACGACTTTTATTCGTAATGAAGTTGAATTCAGCGAATAGTTGTAGATGATAGAAAAAGAGTTTTAAAATCTTAATCCAATAAAGATGAGGCTGCCTCAAACTAGAACAGCGAAAGTAAAAATCTTATAGATTAAAACTGAGAAATAAAAATCTCCTGCTTTAGCCTTTGTTTATTATAATGATAGGACTAAAAGCAGGAGTTTTTTATGTTGTAATTTATATAGATGATAAGTAAGCCTATCTCTTTATTTGAGACAGCTCCCTTCTTCTTATAGCTGATAATTTTTGCGATTAGTTGCTCAGGTTAGGATTAGCTGCTATTGCTTCTTTCGGAATCTGAAGCGTATAACGTGAATCATCCTGCTCCAATACATACTGTTGACCGTTTAATGTTTTTTCGATGCGCGGGCGAGTTGTACGGCGCAAATCGAACCAGCGGTGACCTTCGAAAGCAAGTTCTCTGGCACGTTCATTCAGTATTTCTTTTATCAGCTCTTCCTTACCTAGCCTTCTACCGATGCTTCCTTTTTAGCATACGCTTCGGCCGTATAACGCTTCTCCATCAGTTGTAGCAGGCGTTTGCGAGCTTCAGGTAAGTTGTCCGACTGTGCTGCTGCCTCAGCACTGTTCAGGTATAACTCTCCTGTACGTATTGTACAACGGAATTCTGAACTTCCTCCTTTTTTCGATTTGCGGTTTCCGTCCTTGTCTGCCTGGCAAAGTAAGCATCCTTGCGAAGGTCGCCTTCCTGATACATAGCCAGAAACGAAGGAAGGACAGATACGGCATTCTGATAATTGTTGTTAATGGTATATTCCAAAGCATTAATAGCCTCTACCGACTGATATTGGTTAGGCAGCTTAAATCCGTCTGCCTTAAAATCTTCCAATACATTTTTAGTCTTAAGAGCCTCTTCCGCCTGTGCGTAAGCATTCTGCCAGTCGCCCATATAGAGGTAAACTCGTGAGCGGATAGCCGGAACGCATACTTTGGTAAAACGGTAGGAGAGAGCAATGTCATCCCATTTTTCCACATTCAGCAGCGCTTCGGCACTTTCAAGTCGTCCAAAATCGAAGTATATACCTCGCTTACTGTATTGCGGAACAACTGTTTTTCCAGATCTGTATCCAGTTTCAAAGGGATGGATTTTGTAGCCGGGGCTCCCGGTTTGGTATAAGGCTGTCCATGCAGATTTACCAATATAAAATGCATATATGCACGCATCAGATAGGCTTCTCCGGTAAGCTGTGCTATTTCGTTCTGGCTTCCTTCGTTTATTTCATCGTGATGCTCGATAATGAAGTTAGCAAAAAACAAAACTTCATAATAATTGGCCCAGTCGAACGATACGGTCGTGGTAGAAGTTGTCGTACCCTCCCAACGTTCGGTAGCTCCATATTTATCCTGATCGTTTTTGTTGCTGACAAACATTTCGTCAGCACCCATACCCGCAAGTCCCCGGTCCGCAGGAACCGTTGTACACGCGTTCAGCCATAAGGCACGATATTCAGCCAGCGTATGCGGAATAACACTTCCGGTAGGCTGGATATCCAGATATTTGTCGCAGCCGGTCAGCAAGAAAGTCAGACAGGCAAAAAATAAACAGATATATTGTTTCTTCATTGTCGGTTACAAGTTAAAAGTTAAGATTCAGACTGAATGTAAATGACTTCGGAATAGGCTGTGCATACGGATTACCCATTGTTTCCGGATCCAGATAATTGCGATAGCTCGATCCGAAGACAAACAGATTACGTCCTTCCAGTGCTACAGTTGCCTGACTGATACCCAGTTTCTGTATCAGGCTGAATGGTAATTCATACCCCAGACGAATGCTTTGTATACGCATGTAGTTCTGTTTCTTTACCCACAGGCTGGAATACGCATACGGATTCACAGCTCCATCGAGGAAGAAATAGGCATCCATATCTGTATTAGAGTCTACCAGCGCCGGCATTGTACCATTCGGATTTTCCGGAGTCCAGCGGTTCAGAATATCACGGTTGGTATTCTGTCCGCGGTCGAACGAGGTCAGTGAGTAGCTAGGCTGTACACGTACATATCCTCCCGCATTGAAAATACAGTTGATACCCAGTTCCCATGCCTTGTAGGTAAAAGTATTGTTGAATCCTCCGGTGTAAGGCGAATCGGTTGTTCCTATATACTCATACTTGTTTCGAAGTTCAGCATGACTCAGGTTGTATGTGCCGAAACCGAATTCCTGCACCTTAAAAAATTCCTTCATCGATTCTACTTTTCCGGTTTCTTTGTTGTAGAATGTCATCTGTCCGTTTTCATCTATACCCGCATAAGGGAATGCAAAGATAGCTCCAGCCGGATAACCTTCACGGCTAGGATAAATGGCATCTTCTCGTATGGCTTCTTTCAACACCTTATTCTGGTTGTAGGCAAAGTTGAAAGTCGTAGTCCACATAAACGACTTGGTATGGATATTGCGTGTAGACAATCCTATTTCGATACCTTTATTTGTCATGCTGGCCCAGTTGATATTTGTCGAAGAAAAGCCTGTTTCCAGCGGAAGCATCTGCATGCCTATCAGGTCCACTCCTTTACGGTAATAATAGTCCACACTCAGGTTGATAGCCTGATTCAATACAGCAAAGTCCAGTCCGACATTAACCGAATGAGTCTTTTCCCAGCGCAGCTTGTCGTTGGGTGCAGAGGTTACCACAATCATGTCTTCCGTATTTCCTGGTAAGATAGGGGTAGCATTCGATTGGTATTTCCCCAGCAGATACGGAGAAGTATTCTTGTCGATGTTTCCTTGCAGACCATACGATGCACGGATCACCAGATTATCCAGCCATTTCGCGTTTCGGTGAACGGTTCTTCCGATATACGCCACAGTGCACTGACTGAGTAAAGTGGCAGGTAACGATATTTCTTGTCAACTCCAAACAAGTCGGAACCATCGAAGCGGATACTTCCTCCCAGTGTATATCGGTTCAGCAGTGAGTACGACATTGTAGAGAAAGCCGAAACGTATGCATTTTCTACATTCGTTTTGGTATGCAGAGGAAACGCCTGCGAGTCGCTGGGGAATACTACCGGCTGGTTGGTCATTGTACGGCGGTCATATCCGTAACCGGTCGAATAAAGGGTAGTCGCCCATGTACGGCGAAGTTCGGAACCTACCATGATTTCAAATTCATGAATATCAGCATATGTATCGCGATAAGTTCCCATTGTTTTCCACGTTACCTGAGAGTCTGAATTTTCGTAAGCCTTATGAAACCCTCCTTTCTGAGGAAGGAAAGACGTACCGTTATAGCGATGGTTTTTGTGTTCCAGTCGCATGGCAAAAGACTCCTGATCGGCAATCTGTTCGCGCGAGGTCTTGTCGAGCTGTAACCCTACCTGTGACGTAATCTTGAATCGGTCGTCAAATCGAAGCTCCACATCGAAGATGGAAGAAAGCGAATTGATGGTTGTTTCATTCGATGTATTCTGCCGTTCTTCAAACGTATTGAACAGCAGATCCGAATTTCCATTCTGTATATCGCTGTCGTACACATAGTTTCCATCCTTATCGTATGGAGTCAGGTACGGATTGGCAATACGGGCATAGAACATCGGATTTGTAAATCCGTCGGTAGACAGGTATGAACCATTCTTACGTCGGTTTACAAAAACAGATGTGCCGAATTTCAACATCCGGTTCACTTTATAATTAGCTTTCATTACCAGATTCAGACGGTCGGAAGATACATTCGGAATATTTCCCTGTTCTTTCGAGTACCCTAACGAAGTATAGTACGTAGCCTTTTCGTTACCGCCCGACAGACTCAGGTTATATTCCTGACTGAACGCGTCCTGCAACAGTATATCATTCCAGTCTGTATTAATCAGGCGTAAAGCATTGATTTCATTCTGAGCCTCCTTTGAGAGTGCATCCCAGCCATCTTTCTTGAAAGCATCAATGGCATTGTAGCGGTTCAGGATGCGGTATATTTCTCCCTTTTCGGCGTTCATGGCATAATCACTTTTCATCAGTTGCAGTTCCAGATCGACCTTTTCAGACGCATTCAGCAAGTTCAGACGGTCGATATTCTGTTGAGGCGACCACGTGAGGCGTGTACTGAAGTTGATTTTTGTCTTTCCGGCCTTACCGTTTTTAGTGGTAATCACAATTACACCATTGGCTGCACGTGCACCATAAATAGCTGTTGCGGCAGCATCTTTCAGTACTGTGACATCAGCAATATCGGCAGGATTCAGTCCGGCTATGGAAGACTGCTGTACATCGTCGATATTCTTCAGCGACTCCAGACTCGGGATATCAGTACCTTCCAGTGGAATACCGTCGAGCACCCACAACGGGTCCTGTGTACCGTTTAGCGATGAAGTACCGCGGATACGGATCTTTACCGGAGATCCGGGAGCTCCAGAAGTCGAAACAGCCGAAAGACCTGCAATTTGTCCCGAAAGAGCCTGGTCGATACTTTTTACCGTACCGATACGTCCTTCCGAAATGTCAATCTTAGCAACGGCAGCTGTCAGCTTGCGACGCTCCACCGTCTGATAACCGGTCACAACCACATCGTTCAGCATCGTCGACGAAGGCTGTAAAGCAACGTTATAATGAGTCTGTCCCGATTTCAGTTCGATTTGCTGTGTAGTGTAACCAATATAGCTTAATTGTAATTTCTTTACTCCGGAAGGAACGGTAATAGAGAAGTTTCCGTCGATATCGGTGACAACTCCCAAAGACATCAGGCTGCTTCCGGCTTTCTTCAAGTCGTCGGCAGAAACATACACAGACACACCTATCAGTGGCTGTTTGTCATCATCAGCAATTACATTACCGGTAATCACCTTGTCGGCCGCCCATGCCGCACAAACGTGCACAAGGAGCAGCAAAGTCAATAATAAGGATTTCTTCATTGAAAAAAAGATTGTTATTGATTTTGTAAAAAATAGTTTAGCATTTGTTTTTGTGCATCGGCACAGGGACGGTTTAATCCTTCAGTCCCAGTGCCGTATTGATACGCAGAATCATATCGTCATAATGATAGCGTGCTGCCGTATCCGATGTGTTGCGTCTTGACTCAAGCAACTTCTTGATGCGCAACAATTCACCTCGTTTGACAGAGATTGCATCCGATATACGGTTTACTTGTCCGCCGTAGAAACTCAGTTCACGTCTGGCTCCCATGCGTTCTGCCTGTTCAATAGCAAATTCATCGTGACTGCACCACGGTGTGTGATGGAACAGATACGGATTGCCACTGGTAGCAGTCAGCTGCTTGTTGATTTTTACACCTTCACTTTCGGCGGCAGCAGTAATCAGTGCGTCGAGGAATCCTTTCTGCAAGTTACGCTCCATCACATCGGGAGTACCTCCCTTGATGGTGGTCGCGAAAATGGAGTTGTGCATCTTGTCCATCATTCTACTACGGTGAAAGCCTTTTTGCCATTTTTCAGTTCGTTTTCCAGCATACGCATCAGTCGGTCGTTCGAGAGCAGATCCCAGAAAATATATCCCTGCGTATTTTTCAGAATCTGGCTTGGCGCATATTCTATTACCCCCGTCGTTTTTACGCAACAGGAATGTATAGTCGGAAATTTCCGTATCGAACAGCCAGCGCGGGTAGCAAAGAACTTCGTTCAGCAGAAAATCGAGTGATGCTTCCTGCTTTTCCTTCTCTACATATGTATATGTCTTGACTCCATCGCCTACAGTCGTATTTTCTATGTAAATACCTCCGATATTTGCCATTACATGATACAGATAGTTGTTCCACTGGGTAATCACTGCGTAATACAGGCGCGAAGCCTCCTCGTACGTCTGTCCTTTCTCTCCCGTAGTCGTCCACTTAATGATTTCAGGCACGATACGTTTCAAGTTGGCTATACCCAGTTCCGAAGAACGGACAGGATCGTCACCCAAATCTTCGTTCTGTGCTCTCGGATCGACAGCCGAACGCGGATCTTGTGCCTCGCTGTATTTATACAGACGTCCGTTATGCTTGTTCAGGAAATCGTATAACACATCTTTTTCAGCTTCCGGAGTAGGCAGACCGTACCAGCGGTAACCATATTCGATGGCAAAAATATCATACGGACCGATGTGTGGCGATACAGCTGTAACTCCGTCGCCTGGCTGTGCCACATAGTTATAGCGGGCATAGTCCATAATAGACGATGCCGTAGAGTTCATCTTGTCTGTAAAGCTTTTCGAACGGAGCGAATCAGTAGGGAAAGTCCACGATCCCATCATGTTGTGACGTAAACCCAGCGAATGTCCTACCTCGTGACAGGCTACAAAACGGATTGCATCTCCCATCATTTCGTCCGGCAGTTTGGTTCCTCGTGCTTTCGGGTCAATAGCTCCGGTCTGGACGGTAATCCATTCCTGCACCATCGAGATAACATTATGCCACCACATGATGTCCGCTTCCAGAATCTCTCCCGAGCGCGGTCGAGAATAGACGGACCCATCGCATTGGCTTTCGATGAGGCTGCATACGTCACCACCGAATAGTTGATGTCATCAGCATTCGCCGCTATGCTATCGGGCAGTTCCTTGGCAATAATTGCATTTTTAAATCCGGCACGCTCGAAAGCTACCTGCCAGTCTTCTATACCTTGCTTGATATATTTTCGCCAGCGGTAAGGGGTAGAGTTTTCGATATAGAACACAATCGGCTTTTCCGGTTCTACCAGTTCTCCGCGCAGATATGCCTCACGGTCTTCCGGCTTGGGTTCCAGTCGCCAGCGCGTAATGTATTTTTTCTCTTCTGTTTTCTGTTGGGAATCGCTGAAATAGAGCAAGTCCTTTGTGAAATATCCCACTTTTGGATCGTCCAGACGGCCCATCATCGGCTTCTCGGGCAGTAATACCAGTGAGGAGCTGACCTCTACAGTGACATTTACTGCGACATACCTTCGCGTACTTTCGTGGTAAGTTCGGAAGTGGCTACGATGTTGTTAGGAAACGCCTTGATCGACATGATGCGTGACAAGTCCTTTATAGCAGATGTCCCCAGATTGATATTGTCGAAGACATTGTTGATGCTCGTTTCCGATCCGTCATAGATGTCGTTTATCTGGATGATTACTGCGGTTGAATCGGCATTGCATGCTTCCAGCTTGAAATCGGCAATGAGCGGAGAGATAAAGTTATCGCGCACCGAGCGGGTGATAGCATCGTTTTCGGGCGATTCCGGTAACGGACGGCTCTGGCGCACCCTGATTTTTTCTCTTCCTTGTTCCATTCAAAACGTATCATCTGTGTTTCGTAGTTTGTACCACGGTTTACACCTGCGTCATTTAGTTCGAAGGGCACTCTTTGCAGTTTATTCACAACCAGCATGTCGCGCTGAAGCAATGACACGGGGATTTCGAAATAATATTTGCCATCCTGGGCATATACATTAAACATGCCACGAGAAATCAGGTTGCTCTCGGAGGCAATCTTTTCAAAATCGGTTTTACTGACTTCTTCAGTTGTTTCTTTTTTCTTGTTCTTCTTCCACGGGAAAACTTTAGCTTCTGTAGATGCATTGTAATAGCTTGCATTACCAGCCGACGCATAGACTGGAATGCATATCAAAGCTCCTGCTAAAGCACGTAATAGTAGGGGTTTGTTCTGTATCATACAATGGTTTCGTTTGAGGTTGTAATAAATTACAAAACTTCAAATTTGTATAATTGTTCAGATATTTTTTATAATTGTCGCATATTTATTAATAATTAAGTATTATTTGTATCTTAATGTTCTCTTTTGCGGCTTTTACATAGCTGTATTTTATATCGCGTGATTTAGGTTAAGCATTATTCGGATAGAGGTACTGAAGTGGGATGATTATAACTTGCGCTTGTTTGAGGAAAAAATTGCTGTAGTTTTACCAAATTCTTCTCGATGTTTTTTTTAAAATCGTACAATTTTCGAAATGTTTTGTACAAAAAATAAGAGGTTTTTGCTGATTTGTTAATTGGTTGATTTACTTTGCTTTATGTAATTATAAAAGCTTCTTGTAATAAGCGCATGTATTCATGGAAAATTTATGGATTTTTTTTGTCAAATTGTAATGTGCGTGATTAAATTCATTTTACAATAGACTCTGTAAAGTATATCTGTTTATCTGAATGACCGGTTTTATGTTTTTTCTGTATCAAAGGAATTTATTGGGATTTTGTTTATATTTGCAAATCTTGAATTTAAACATTACTTATGAAAACTAAACATTTATGCTGTGCTATGGCTTTAATCGGAAGTCTGGCGATGACAGAAATTTATGCACAACAAACAATTGTGGCTTGCAATGGGAAGACTTATAAACAGGGAGATACGCTTGTTGTCGGCAAGCCTGCTTCTTCGGGTTATTTATATATGCGGTCAGTTGACGGACAAGGAAGTTTGAGCCCTGTATACGAACGAGATATTGTCGGTTCAAAAATGATTATTACTTCTGTCCCTGAATATGATAAAAAGCTGTATGAATCTATGGGTATCTACGAACAGCCAGAAACGCCTCAGATTGTTATGGCTGAGGGAGAAGGAAAACATTTTTGTATTAGTCTGAATGGAGCCTTGACAAGTGGAAACATAATGTCCGATTATATGCCTTCGGCTGTTGAAGGAGCTGTAGATTTGACTCCGTCGATTTTATATGTGTATGCTTTGAAACTTTATCAGACAGCCGTAGACGAAAAGGTTATAGATAGATATGCGTCATTGTGTGTTCCTGAGGAATTTGAACAAGCATCTGCAGATCCGTTCGCTTTAGAAGAAATACGTAAGACCTATCAGGCAAAGCTTCTTCAGGAATTAGAAAAAGCTGATTTTTCGAAGGTATTCCGTTTGAAATGTTTGTCAGAACTTCAGCAATATGATATGAATAAAGGGTGTTTTCCTTTGTCTGGATTTTCTTGTGCTGACGTAAAAACTAAGCAACAGAAGGATTTAAGTAAACTTGGCTATTGTTTATGGGAAGAATGTGCTTTCCATTTTACTAATACTTCTTATTTTACTTCCCTTCCTGTAGATAAAGCACGTGCCAAAGGTTTTTACGATATGAGAAAATATGCTCGTGTTCCTGCTTACGACAAGCCTGTAGCTACCTTATATGTGTATGTTAAGTTTAAGAAGGAGCCTGTAAAACTTCCAGAACAGAAAATAATGGTTTATTCAAAGGGACAGAATTTTGATTTTAGCTGGTCAACTTTAAATAAGGCTTATGGCAAGAAGGCATTGAATATGGATATTGTTCGAATAGATGGATATAATGATTTACTTCCTTATGTGAATGGAGAAGTGACATATAATTACTTAGGCAGTGTCGCTTTATAAAAGAATGGAGCTGTATTGCGAGTTACATACGATACAGCTCCATTTTTCATAGAACAATAATTATTATTTATTAGGCGAATCCCATTTGTATGTCTGATTGCAAGTAATGTTCAGTGTCTGATTGCCGCTTTGTATACGGAAATCACCCTGTTCAAGGATCCATTTACCGTCAGCTCCAACAAAAGCAAGATCACTGGCTTTGATAGTTAAAGTAACGGTTTGTGTTTCGCCTGGTTGTAATTCCACTTTTTTGAAAGCACGCAGTCTGCGGTTTTCGGGAACGAGAGAAGCAACCAGATCGCTGCTGAACAGCATTACAGCTTCCTTTCCTACGAGCTTTCCGGTATTGGTTACATCTACAGAGAACTGAAGTTCGTCGGTTGCTGTAAATGAAGGATGATTCACGCGCAAGTTGCTATATTCAAATGTGGTGTAGCTCAATCCGTAACCGAATGGCCATTGTACAGAGATAACTGCATCATAGTCGTAAGCTCCTTCCATCTTATCCATTTCTTCGCTTACCCGATAGTCGTATGTAGTAAGTGCTGCCTGATGGCGTGGATAAGTGTACGGCATCTTGGCACTCGGATTAGCGTCACCTGCCAGAATATTTGCCAGTGCATCTGCTCCGTAGTTACCCGGCAACAGAATATTGATAATTCCGCTGGCAAGAGGTTCCAGATCGTTTATCAGACGAGGTCTGCCTTCGTTCAGTATCAGAATAATAGGCTTCCAGTGGTAGCAAGTGCCTTTACAAGTTCACGCTGGCTGGGTGAGATAGCCAGGTCGGAAAGATTACCCGGAGTTTCGCAGTAAGAGTTCTCACCGATGCAGGCGATGATGATATCCACATTCTTTGCGGCAGCTACAGCTTTTTCTATTTCCGGTTCATTCTCTTCTGTATAAGCACCTTCCGGTTTGTAAGTTACACCTTGTTCCAGTGTTACATATTCGCTTCCGAACTTATTGCACAAGGCTTCGTAGATGGTATTATACTTACCGGCAAATCTGTCGGCAAGGTGTCCTTGCCATGAGTAACTCCAGCCACCATTCAGACAGCGCATAGAGTTTGCATTCGGACCGGTAACCAGCAGTTTCTTGCCTTTAGCCAACGGAAGAATATTGTTTTGGTTTTTCAACAGAATTTCTGATTCTTCGGCTGCACGAAGGGCCAGTTCTGCATGTTCTTTACTGCCAAACAATGGATATTCTTGGGTTGGAGTGTTAGGGTGCTCAAAGAGTCCAAGACGATACTTCAGACGGAGGACACGACGTACGGCATCGTCTATGCGACTCATCGGCACTTTATTTTCTTCAACCAGTTCTTTCAGCAATGTACAGAAGTTCAGATCGTATGGTTCCATGGCCATATCTATACCGGCATTGATAGCTATCTGGATGGCTTCTTTTTTATTGGCAGCAATGCGTTCGCGGGTATACAGGTTGTTGATGTCGGCCCAGTCGGTAATCAGCATTCCGTCCCATCCGAGATCCTCTTTCAGCCATTTGGTAAGCAGTTCATAATTAGAGTGTACAGGAACTCCATTGATGGAACCGCTGTTTACATGATAGTCAGAGCGCCTGCTTCTACGCATTCTTTGAAGGGAGCGAAGCATTTTTCACGTAATTCCGATACGGGAATATATGCAGGGGTACGGTCTTTTCCTGTACGCGGCAGGCTGTATCCCATGTAGTGTTTGACTGATGTGGCAATGCGGTCGGCAGGTATATGATTGGGATCATCACCCTGAAATCCGCGGACTGCTGTGCTTCCCATGATGGAATTTACCAGACAGTCTTCACCATAGTTTTCCCATACGCGTGACCAGCGTGGATCGCGTGCCATGTCTACAGTAGGAGAGTAAGTCCACGGGCAGTTGCTGGCACGTGTTTCGTATGCAGTTACACGTGCGGCTTCGTATGCCAGGTCGGGGTTGAACGAAGCACCCAGATTGATGTTCTGAGGGAAGAGTGTACCATCCAGTGTATAGGTTGTCCCATGGTTTTGGTCCAACCCGTAGATACATGGGATTCCTATTTCTTTCATCGACATGGACTGGATTGTTCCGATAATTTCCTGCCATTTGTCTTTATCTTGTGCCACCGGCCCCGGAGCGTTCAGGAATGAACCTACTTTATATTCTGCAATGGCCTTGCGCAGTTTAGCTTCGTCAAGCTGGAATTCTCCATCGACAAAACCTCCCAATACATCAATGGCAAGTTCGGTCATTTGTCCGATTTTCTCTTCCAGAGTCATTTTCGAAAGAGTGGCTTCCACCTGTTGCTCTAATTTTGCGTCTTTGGCAATTGCTGTTGCTGGAGCTGCCTGTATGGAACAGGCAGCTATTGTGAAAGCAAATAACTTGATGTTATTTTCTTGTGTATCATATAATGTGTGTTTTTTGAGAATGATTTATTGTACGCTTATTCTGTCTACATAATATCCGTGGCCAATGCAGAGGAAACCGTCTTCTGTCTGAATCTTGTCCAGTACTTCCTGAGTTAATTGAATTTGTTTTACTCCGTCTTCTTGGAATTCGATGACGGCAGTACCGGGCAGATCGTTCCACCAGCTGTTGTGGTGCGCAACTGGTGATATTCGTCGGCAGAGTTTACTGAATAGTATATGCTTAATACGGCTCCTGCTTTTATGCTGGCGAATACATCCTTTCCGATCAGGTTGAAAGTCTTGTTCGGATTGTCATCGGGTAAATCCCATGATACATAGTGATGACCTTCCCATAAAACTCTTTCTGAAGATACAACTACTGTCTGTTCTGTGATGTTCCCCGCAGTGGTATAGAACATGACTTCTTTTCCTGATGTGGTTCTTCCGGTAAGTGTGTATTCACCATCTTCCAGTGAAGGACAGGTAAAGGCTATCTCGGTTTCCGACTGACGGATAAAGCTGGAAACAGTCTGTCCGCCGAAAGTGAACGATTCTATCTGATTGAGATTGATACCTGTCATTACCCATTCGCTGTTTGCTGTAGTACGTTCTGAGCCGGCTGTGATGAGTGCGTCACTGGTAACGGTTACTTTGTTTCCTCCGTATTCATTGCCACCGTTATCTACAAGAATAATCCGATAGGTTCCGTCTGCCAGTCCTTCCGGAACGGTATATTCGATGTAGCTGTTTTCTCCGTTTTCTGTGTAAGCGATATCGGTTGCTGTTTTCCGCCGATAACGATGCTATTTACTTTATCAAGGTTGTTGCCGTAAAGTTGTGCTTTTGCTCCAGTAGTAATGATGCGTTCGAAGCCGATTTCGGTAGCCCAGGGATCATCTGCCAAAGGATTGACCTGAATGAGTCCTTCACGGTAAGTCGATTTGCCGATACTGGTTGTAGCGGTCACTTTCAAATGATAAGTTCCTGCTTTCAGAGCGAGGTCGATTTCTTTTCCTGTCTGTATTTCTTCTCCGTCAATAAACCATGTAACGGTTGTATAATCGGCAGGAGTCACAGTCAGTGTCATCGAGAAGTTGGCATCACGGCTGATATTTGAAACTACCGGCAGTTCACCGTTTACTCGGTCGGGAAATAAAGGGTCAAGGATTCGGGGATCGTCATTTTCTGTTGCTGTAGAAAATGGAGTTTCTTCCGTGCAGGCGATGAGTCCGAAGCTCATTGCAAGCATAATTAATAGTATGTGGTATATCTTTTTCATATCTGAATCTAATTAAAAAATGATTGTTATTTTGTTGCATCTTTGTCCCACCATACCGGAGTGTACCAGTTGTCTGTTCCTCCCATGCGGTTTAGAGCCTCTTCGTAACTTACTTTATTGTAAGATGATTCCAGAACCGGGTAGCAAAGACGTACTGGAATTTCAGTACCGCCGGTCAGATATTGTCCGAAACCGTATTCAGCAGGTGATTTCAATTTCGGATAACCAGAACGGCGTATGTTTGCCCAACATTCAGCCGGATTAGTGAAGTGGAGAATCCAGGCCTGTGTATTGATGGCTTCTTTTTTCTGTTCGTCAGTATGTCCGATTCCGTTTTGATTTATATATTCTTCGAATGTTTCATCCGAAACCTGGTCGCATCCATAGCTTTCTGTCAGGAAATCGATAGCTGCACGTACTCCTGTTCTGTACAGTTCGTCTATAGACTTACTTCCTGTATTCCATCCTTTGAGAGAAGCTTCGGCCAATAGAAATTCAACTTCTGCGTATGTCATGACTACGCCGGGGTTTGTACTTTTCAGAAAGTTGTTAGCCAGTTTAGGTTCTGTTTCACGAGCTACTGTTGTGCTTATGGAAGGATTGGTTTCTGCAAGCTCTTTTAAAATATCGCTGTCATATCCACTAGGCCACGGATCATAGCTGAATGCTCCCGGTTCGCATGGTTGGAAAGCGATACCTTTTTCCAGCATTTCGTTTGTCAGATCTATGCGGTTATCGGGGCTGGTAGAACTCATCAGGCCATCGTAATAGCAGCGTCCGATCATAAACGTACGAGGGTCACCTGTGTTATACAACTGATTGAAGAGAGTAGAACATAGATAGCTTGGGTTATTGGCCGGATCGTTACCGAACAACAGTTGTGACAAGGCATTTCCACGGTAGTCTGTATAGGCTTCTTGTCCGAAACTGAATGATTTTTCCATGTATTGGATAAGTGCATTGTCATCATTGCTTTGGAAGATGCCGCCTTCGTCTTGCAGGGCTGCCTCAAACTCTTCCTGAGCTTTTTGAGGAGCGACATTGGAGATACGCATGGCAAATCTCATTCTCAATGAATTGGCAAGTTTTTTCCATTTGCTTACGTCGCCGTTGAAAATAACATCACCTGTAATTTTGTCTTTGCTGGCATCCATGTTGTTGCCGGCAGTTTTGAGTTCTGTGAAGAAATCGTTGTAGATTTCTTCCTGTGTATCGTAACGTGGGTTGAATTTCTCTTCCAGAAAGCCTTTGCCTGCTTCACTGTAAGGTACATCTCCATGAATATCTGTAATGACCGACATAAGGTATACTCTGTAGATACGTACTGCCGAATTGATATTTACTTTTTCAGCATTGTCGGCTGTACGATATTGAGCATCTGTCAGGTTTTTGATAGCTGTTGTATAAAACGTAGTCCAGATACGTCCCATTTCATTATTGTCGACAGTATGTCTGCCTCCATAGTTTGTTGTATTCCAGCATCCCATAAGTTGTTGGTTGAATGCATACAGGTAGTTTCTGTAGATTTCTACCATTCCTAGATCGCCGTAAGTCTGTAGCTGGGCTGTGGTAAGCTGTGCATTCGGATCGATAGTTGAGGCTTTCGACGGATCTGTATTCATATTCTCCATATACTCATCGCTACATGCTGTAAAGAATATGGTGAATGCCGCCAATATCAGGGTAAAATATGATTTATAGTTTTTCATTGTATTTCTTCTTTAATATATTACGTAATGAACTATCTTTAGAATTTGAGATTGACATTGAATCCGTAACTTCTGCGTGATGGGAGTGAACCATATTCCAATCCCATACCGGTTGTATTGTTATAGTTTGAATCCGGATCGATATTTGGAATATTCTTCCATACGATAAACGGATTACGTGCAACGAATGAAACTGTGAGTCCTTTTACTACGTTTTTCAGCCATGACTGAGGTACTCTGTAGCTTAAGGTGATTTCACGGCATTTGATGTATGAATTGTCGTAGATAAACATTGACGGAGCATTTCGGCAGACACTCATCCAGTAATCTTCCGGGTTAATGTAAATATCATTCGGACGATAAGTTCCGTCACCGTTATCAATTACACCCGGAGCAATGAAACCACCGGTAGGAGTCCAGTCGGGAGAACCTTTGGCAATACCTGCGGCCTGGCGTTGTTCTTCCGAGCGATACCATTCTTCACGACCTGCGAGTGTTTCTTTACTTTTACCAGATTCATAAGAAGCACGGGCAGACATTGAATAGAGGTCAGCTCCGACTTTGATATCGAAAGAGCAGAGAGAGATAAGTTTTTATAAGTAAGCGTTGTTCCAAGACCTCCGGTCCAGTCCCAGGAAGCATTACCCAGTACATGATTGCTCTTGTCGTACTGTGGAAGTCCGGTCTGCGGGTCTATAAGAATATCTCCGTTTTCATTGCGTTTGAAGTCCGGTCCTACGATAGCTCCGAAGTTCTCGCCGACTTTTGCTGCAACTTGTACATCCAGCCATGCTGCTTTTTCAAGTTCGAACATGTCCATGCCATCTACCAGTTTCTTTACTTTATTGCTGTTCTTTGAAAAGTTCAGGTTCAAATCCCAGGAGAAATCCTTAAGTTCTATCGGACGTGTGTTAAGTGCGATTTCGATACCTTTATTTTCAATTTCACCAGCGTTGATCAGGCGGTAGTTATAACCGGAAGTCCATGAACTGGCCATACCCATAATCTGTATTCTTACTGTTTTGAGTGTAGTAAGTAAGTCGAGTCCAATACGGTTCTTCAGGAACTTCATCTCCAGACCAAGTTCGAAAGAGTTGGTCTTAGTCGGTTTCAAGTTTTTATTAGGCATTGTCGAATTATTGATGTATCCGATGGTATAGCCCGGGTAGGTAAATTTCGATTTGCTGTAAACCAGTCCCAACTGATAAGGATCGGTGTCGCTACCTACTTGTGCCCATGATAAACGGAACTTTCCGTAAGGCATCAGGTCACTTTGTTTTAGTAATTCCGAGAATACAAAACTTCCGGAGAATGACGGATAAACATATACATTGTTTCCGATAGGAAGGGTAGACGACTGGTCGCCGCGTAAAGTTGCATCGAGATAAACCAAATGTTTCCATCCTACGTTTACTGCACCATAAACCGAATTGATTTGTTTACGGTAACTGTTCTGTTCCAAGCTGGTTTCATTGAAGCTCATCAGGGCTACTACATCACGAATCTGCATATCCTGGCAGTAGTGACGGTAGTCTGATTATTGACCTTGTAAACGTTCCTCCCAATGTTGCATTGAAATCGAAATCTCCCCACGTATTGTTATAGAGGGCAAGTAGTTCGAAGTTGTACATGCGGTTACGGAAATTACTGTTCTGCAAATAACCGGCTTCGTATCCCGGGGTAGTAGGAGCTTTGAAATCTTCGAATATGAAGTAGTTCAGTTCTGCACCGATTGTACCTTGCAGTTTCAGGTTGTTTGTTAATGTTCCAGATTGCTTTTCCATTGAAACGGAACTGGTCTTTCTTGGAATTGTTGGAGTTTTTGTAAACGTCCCAGTAAGGATTTACGTTGTATGGTCCATACCATTCCAGTTGGAATATTCACCGTTTTCATCCTGATAGTTTTTCAGCCATTCCTGATCGTAGGTTGTTGCCAGAGTCATCAGGTTCTTTCCGATGTTCGATTTGCTGTCACCCAGTGCCGGGCGATTTTTTACAGCTTCGCGAGTATAGTTGGCACTGAAGTCAACATCTACCTTTCCCAGACTGGTGTTGGTACGCAGGTTGAAAATGTCACGGCTCATGTTCGACTGAGGAACAATATCTTTGTTTCTCATATCGGTATAGGTGAAACGTACACCTGTATGTCCGCTATTGGCACTGATGATAGCTGTATTGGTAGCTGTCAGACCTGTTTGGAAGAATCCGGAAGTATTGTCTGGAATGATGAGATAAGGACGTGCTACACCGTCAAAATATGTCAGCATATTACTGCCGTCAGCCTTTGGTCCCAGCTTTGTTCGTATTTGAAATGGCATCGATGCTGTATGTTCCGTTGCTTCCCATACCATATACCTGCTGTATATCGTTCCATTTAGCCAACTGAGTATCGAAGGTGAGTGTACCATTATATTCTACACTGAATTTCTCTTTTCCATTGGCTTTTTTGGTTGTAATGAGGATAACTCCATGACTGGCACGGCTACCGTAAAGAGCAGATGCAGCAGGACCTTTCAATACAGACATGTTTTCGATATCATCGGGATTGATACTGGAAATTCCGTCACCTAAATCGAAACCTCCTGAAGTACCGGCACTACCATAGTTGGTATTATCAAGAGGTACACCGTCGATGACATACAACGGCTGGTTGTTTCCTGTCATTTCTGTGCTACCACGCAAAATAACTCGTGTTGATCCGGAAGGACCTCCGGCTGTCTGGCTGACTACAAGTCCCGGAACGCGACCTGCCATCGAGTTGATTACGTTTGTTTCCTTGGCTTTTGTAAGCGATTCACCTTTTACCTCATCAACTCCGTAGCCCAATGCCTTACGTTCTCTTTTGATACCTAATGCAGTTACTACGACTTCATTCAATACCTTACTGTCTTCAGCCATGACAATATTCAATGGCTTTTTACTTGCTTCTATTTCTATCGTTTTGTAGCCAATGTAACTGATAACCAGTGTTGCACCTGGAGCTACGTTTAATGTAAACTTTCCATCTAAGTCGGTGATGGTTCCGTTGGTAGTATTTCCTTTTTCTATAACTGATGCTCCGATAACGGGACCGGTAGCATCGGTTACAGTTCCGGTTACAGTGTGAGTCTGTTGCTCAACAGCAGAATGAACTGGTTGGGTAATTGCTTTTATCGGTGAAATTCCACCTATAAAAACAAAGTGAGAGTGTGCCACATAATAGTGTGTACCTGCAATTTTTTGTTTTCATAGATTTGTTTGTATTAAGATTAATAAACTTTTATCCAGTCGATATACATGTTTACCTTCTCTCCGTCTTTCAATGCAGTGATGGCATTGACGTCTGTGATGCCGGTAAAACTTCCACCTACAGCCAGATTGAACAGGATGTAGAAGTTATGGTGAAAATATTCATAACGTCCGCTGACTTTGCTGATGTCGAAAGTGTAAAACTTGGTTCCGTCTATGCTTACAGTCAGACTGTTCTCATTCCATTCCAGCAAGTAGGTATGATATTTCCCATCTTGCAGACTCTGTGAAACATTATCGGCATGATACTCCTGACGATGTCCGCTTTCGTAGTCGGTTCCATAGTGGATAGCTGTGTTGAGATAGGTTTCAGACGTACCGTTGATTATACCGTTTTCCTGTCCCATTTCCATAATATCGATTTCTCCGCACTGAGGCCAAGGCATATTATTGTCGCCCATCATCAAAATGCAGGCCATAGACCATTTGCTGTTTGGGGAAGTTTGATGCTTGCTTCTATCTTGCCATATTGAAAACTTTTTTTGCCTTGACTGTTTACTCTTCCGGAATAGATTTTGTTTCCTTTCCGTTCTGCCGTTAAGATAAGAACAGATCGTCCTTCATCTGTTCCGGTCGATACATGTGCTGCATCATATATTTGCAGTTCTTGATTTACCCATCCGGCTTCGTGTTCTTCTTTGGTCCATACATTGCTGTCGAATGTTTCGAAGTCATCTTTAAATACAACTTTTTCCAGAGATTCTTCCTGCGGATTCATGTTTACTTCATCGGATGAGCAGGACTGATACATTGAGCACATTGCCAGTGCCAGTAGAATTTTTACTTTTTTCATATTACAGATATTTATGGGTTAAGATCATTATCGGTTCGTAGGGAGCCCGGTTGTAGCAGCGGTGACTAATACGCCGTGTGGCTGTTGAGCTCTGTGCAAAAGTGGGGATTGTATGCAAATAAGATGGTCAGATAGCTGACATATAAGGTTTGATTGCTGACATTTCTACTGGAAGTGATAGCTTTATGACTATCTGAAACAGCTTTATGCCGGTGAAAAGAGTCGTTTTTGAGAGAGGAGGACATAAAAAAGCCGGTAAACTGTTTTTTACCGACTTTCTTATGTAAGACTAAATGAATTTCTTATTGCTTGTCTGATGATGAGGCTGAACTGTCCTGCTCATATTTGCTGGCTGAATGCCAAATTGTTTTTTGAATAGCATGCTGAAATATTTTACATTTATAAATCCTGTATCAGTAGCTACTTCTGTCACGTTTTTGCCTTGCTTCAGCAGTTCGGCTGCTTGTTGTAATCGGATGATACGGATAAACTCTTGCGGAGCTTTTCCTGTCAGCGATTTGAGCCGGCTGTAAAAGAGAGTACGGCTCATAGCCATTTCCTGACACAGACTGTTGATATTGAATTCTGCATTGCTGATATTCTCAATGACCAGTTGAGTAGCACGTATCACAAATGCATGGTCACTTTCGGAAAGTGCCGGCTGGTTGTCAATGGTGTCATCACTTTGTTGAGCTGGCTGGTCAGGAGTTGATGTGGTATTGTTTCTGCCATTTTCTACCTCTTTGAGAGCTTGTCGCATGAAGAAATCTCGCTGACGATTTCTGTTTTCTATGAATCCGCGTACCTTTAACTTTAGTATTTCTGTACTAAAAGGTTTGGGGATATAATCGTCTGACCTTTTTTCAATCCTTCTACTACGGCATCATAATTGGTTTTGGCAGTGAGCAAGATAAAAGGTATACCGGCTGTATCCGGATTTTCTTTTACCATTGACATAATTCGTCCCCCTGAATACCCGGCATCATTACATCCGATAAGATCAGATCGGGATATTCATTCGACAGATAATCGAGAGCTTCTTTCCCATTTGCGACATCAATGACACGGTAATAGTGTTCAAAGGTCTTGCGTAGATAGTAGCGCAATTCTTCGTGATCTTCTACTATCAGCAACGTATCTTTACCTTCCAGTTTCTCTTCAACCTCTTTCTTCTCTGGTGAAGAATATGTAGTATTTTCGTTTTGTTGTGAAGGTGATGATAGGTGTGAAGTAGCCTGAAGTGTTTTGTGATACGGCAGCTGTATTATGAGCTTTCTGTAATGTAACAGAGAATGTTGTACCTTTGTTTACTTCTGATTCATAAGATACTTTTCCATGTAGCATCTTTACAATACGCTGTACCTGCAACAAACCGAATCCTGTGCCAGACTCGTGTGATTCTCTGGCATTTTCAGCCCGGTATACACTGTTAAATAAGTGTTTTCTGGCTTTGGAGGGTATACCGATGCCATTGTTCTTTTACTTCGATGATAACTTTTTTGCTTATTATATCGCAGACTTATTTCTATATTTCCGTGTGATGGAGTGTACTTGCATGCATTGGAGAGTAAATTGTCGAGTAACATTTCCACTAGATGTCTGTCTGCCATGGCATATACATCCTGATCTGGTAATGAAATATGCAAATGCAACTGTTTTTTGTCGCATAGTGCCTGGAAGCTTGCACATTCTTCAACAAGCAGTTCACTCAGGTTTACAGGTTCCAGTGTGATAGACTTCTTGTGTGTATCTACTTTCTCAAACTCCAGCAGCTGTGTGATGAGAGTGTGAAGCTTGCGCGTGTTGTTACGTGCCATATCCAGCAGCTGATGTGCATCGACAGATAGTTCCTGTTGTTTTCCTAAATCTTCCAGTGGGGCCATAATCAGTGTAACCGGAGTTCTGATGTCGTGAGCCGTATCTATGAAGAATTTGATTTTGTCTTCATCATATTGCTTCTGAAGCTGGTTGCTCTTGAAGCGGAGGATAAAGTAAAAAATACCTCCTACCAGACAGATATATACTATCCATGCATACCATGAGTTCCACCAGGGCTGTGCGATTTGTATGGGTAGTGTCTGCTCGGATATAATTTCTCCATTACTTTTTCTCAAGCTGCGTACTTTGAGTGTATATGTTCCGGGAGATACATTGGTATATCGTACAGATCCGTTTGAAGATAGATTACTCCATGACTTTTCGTATCCGTCTAAAATATACTGATAAGCAATGTCGTGCTGGAACCGATAGTTTATAGATTCGAACGTAACGACAAACGAATTGTGGCTGTATCCCAGATGGACGTCCTTATCGACTAGCATCTGATAGATGCAGGGATGTAGCTGTTTGGCTTCATGCGGATTGAGATATTCAACTCGTAAATCGGTAAATCGCAGTGGAGCTTGATAATCTACCATCATTACTGCGTCGGGAGAAATAAATACAGCTCCGTTAGTGCTTCCGTATGCAAATCTTCCATCAGATAATTGGGTATACGATGATTTATTATATACTTTGTCTATGTCATAGATGTAATTCAAATTTGATACCTGGAAGTCTTTAACAATAGCCAGTCCTTTTCCTGTACTTGCCCATATACCTCCCTGAGAATCCCGTTGCAGACTGTATACGTCGTCAGACAACATACCTTCGTGGGTAGTAAATGTTTCAGCTCGTGAGTATTCATGTTGTATAAACTCAGTCCTCCTCCTTCTGTACCTAACCATACCGTTCCGTCATCATTAAAAAGCATGGAAATGATGTAAGCACTGGCATTTTGCTCATTGAGATCTTGAGTGGTAGCATAAGGTTTGACTGTTCCACTCTGTTTGTCTATTATGCAGAAGCCGTTTACTGTGGCTACTGCTATCTGGTGATGGTTTATGGCCATAATGGAGTGTATCCAGTTTACATCAAATACCTGTTTACGTTGTCTTGATTTGTCCCATTTAACCAGTCCGCCATCAAGTCCCCCAATCCACAAGTCGCCGTCATAATCTTCGGTGATCGAGAATATGTAGTTGGTAGTCAGTTCTCCTTTTCCTTCTGTGAGGTGTGTGGTTGTTTTTCCGGACTTATCTAGTTGATACACACCGTCTCCGTAGGTTCCGGCCCATATATTGCTGTCTTTACCTTTGCACAACGTTACGGTAACGGTTGATTTCAGTATATGTTTCCAGATGCCGGAGGGAGTTAAAATACTGATTCCGTCGTCAGTGGCAAACCATATATCACCGTTGGTATTTTCTTCGATATCATTGACATTATCGTTTGCCAGCGATTGTGGATTACCTCTTTCATGGTTGAGGATAGTTATGGGATATTTCAGGTAGATAGCAACAGATACTCCTCCCGTATAACTTCCTATCCAGATATTTCCCTGATGATCGCGGGTTACGGCATAAACTCCATTTCCTTGCAGGTAGATATCGCTGTTATCTTCTGTATTGATAAAAAGATACTTCTTTTAGTTTCCAGATTGACTGTATGTACACCTCCTCCATCTATTCCGATCAGTAGGGTATGGTCGTCGTAGGCTGTGATGGCCGGATGGGACTGGAAAAGCAGGAGTTCTGTTTTTCGATGTGTTCTACTATGCCAGTTGTCGGATCCAGTGTCCATAGTCCATTATTGAATGTTCCGATCCAAAGCTGTTTATGTGCGCTATCATAAAAAAAGAGTTTGTACGTTTTTTGTTCTCTGTGAGAACTTTGGTATGCTGAGGATTTGAACATGATATATATAACACTCCGTTGGATGTTCCTGTAAATAGAGAATCTCCTACACAGATAATGTCATTGATGTACTTATCCGGAATAATCTGTGAAACAGCTTCATCGGGAGCTTTTTGTATAATCCTTTACTTAACCCCAGCCATAATGTTCCGTTTGGTCCATACAGAGCTTATTCAGGATAATTTCTCCCTTGATAGATTCGCCTAAATATAATTCTTGTTCGAAACTGTCTGTATCAGGCCGGTATCGATAGATTCTGCCAGTGTGATCGTATGCCCATAATCCGTACTTTTCGTGATACAGCAAGCGGATTCTGCGTCCAGCCATATCACCATAATAGAAGTTTCCCTCTAAGGTATAGTTTTTTACCATCTGGCCATTGTACCGGTCTATACCTGCTTTTGTTGCAATCCACATTGCATGATGGTTGTCTTCTACGATTGAAAACACTCGTTGCTGCTAAGTCCTTCTACGTGACCGATATGTCTGATGTTGAACATCTTGTTTGTCAATTCAGCCTGAGCAGTAGTACCTATAGCCCATACAAGGAGAATAATGATATATTTCAGTAAGATTTTCATGCGGTAAGTTTATCAAAGACATGAGGTCGTTTTTCATAAGTATGATATGCTGATGTTTGTTGGTGATTCAATGATTATTGTAAAAATAGTTGTATACAAAATCATTTGTCACATATTGCAAAAATAATTAAACTAAATCAAATATGAAAAACGCATGTGAATATAACTTTTCTATTTTGCTGTATAGTTACTTTTGTCGGTCTTTCATGATTTCTTCTGCATGATCAAGTGCCCAATCGGTTAACATTTTCAATATTGGCATTAAACTTTCACCTCGTAGAGTCAACTTATATTCCACGCGAGGGGGAACTTCCGGATAAACGGTGCGTTTTATCAGTCCGTCTGTTTCTAAAGAGTCGTAATGTAACAGTTAGCATTCGTTGTGAGATCTCTCCGATACTTTTCTGTATGTCATTGAACCGCATAACTCCGTTGGTATGAAGGGTTGTTAAAACCAGCATTGCCCATTTGGTACTGATGCGTGCGATGATATCTCGGATAGGACATATACCTGAATGATGAAAGTTTTGCATATATTAACAGTTAGTAAATGCTTGTTTCATAATAATACTTACACTGGTGTAAGTGACTGACATTGATGTGCCTTCTTGTATTATCCGGTTGAGGCCCATACATTTGCAACACAAAAGTAATAAAGTTACTAATAATAACTAATGTATAATTTAAAAAAACTAGAATTATGGCAAAGCGTATTGCAGTATTAGCCGTCAATCCGGTAAATGGATTGGGGCTGTTTCAGTACTTGGAAAGTTTTTACGAAAATCAGATTATCTACCGTGTGTATGCAGTTGCGGAAACTACTGATATGCGTACTAATTCAGGTATTCGATTTTATGCGGATGATGTAATAGAGAATCTGAAAGGCATGCTCATGAGTATGATGCATTGGTATTCTCATGTGGAGATGCCGTCCCTGTTTTAAAGAACATGCCTCAGAGCACATAATGTTGCATTGATGCAAGTGATCAAAGAATTGCAGAAGAAGGTAAATTAATAATAGGGCATTGTGCTGCTGCTTTGATTTTTGAAATTGCAGGTTATAACGGAAGGAGTACGATTGGCAGTTCATCCGCTGGCAAAACCTGCTATATGCAAAGGAATTGCTACGGATTCAGCTTATGAAATTGACAGGAATTTCTTTACTGCACAAAATGAACATACACTTCCATCATTAATGCCTGAACTGATGAAGGCCTTGAAATAGTATTATGGCTGTATTTCATTCCACCCGGCAGCATTGTACCATGCAACGGATGACTGGCAATATTTATCCCATGAAGATTTAATTTGTCTGCCGGGGAAATACATGCCCATACCACAATAACGTGTAGCATCTATTTCAGTGTTACAAACGGATATTCTTCTCCATTCAGGCAATTCTTTGCTACAACAGCTTGAGACAAGCTGTTTTCTACTGTAGCTGGAATAGTACCTCCATTAAGTTGTTTGATAAAATCGAGTAAGTCGAATGAGAAGTTTTTATATTTTTCGTAACCGTATTGTTGTATCTGAGTATAGTCGAGTGTACTTAATTCGGACTGGTGTTCCTTTAGCTCTGCCTTTATAGCCTGAGCTACATTTTCCATTGCAGTGCAGTCTACTGCTGCGTATGTTCCCCACCATCTGTTTTCCTTATTGTATTGTACGGTTTCATTACAAACCTTTGCATAATCTATATCACTCTCGTATAAACCGGTGAAGAAGCGGTTATAAGGGAATCCTACAGCAGGAGTTTCCATTACTGAGGCAATACAGTAGTGGGTAGCATTGCGTAATTCATAAAAGACTTCAGCTGTCCCCATCATACAGGCATCGAACAGCGTAAAGTCGAGATTATTTTCAGGAAAACTTTGTTCCAGAGTAGTTGCAAGTTCGGGTATGTCAATGGTATTACTTTCCACTCCGTCCCATCCAAAAGAAAATGTACTTATTGCGTTAGGAGATGGAAGCCATCCACTGGCATGAGATCCCAAGATCAATCCGTATGATTCTGCTTGTGCTATGTCTTGCATCATACGAAGATTTTCTGCCATAATAAAAGGATCGGTTGCAATTCCTATTGATGCCTGATGATGAACGGCCTGCGATATAACGTTTTCTGAAGTAAGCGAAGAACCACTTAATATTGTTTGTCCGTTTATTCTTCCATATCCGTCGGTTGTGAACTCAAGTATCTCTGCCGTTTTCATGTACTGGTTGCTTTCTGATGGTTTGTAGTAAACTACCAGTGTACAAGTATCCTTGGCTGTAGAAAGACTTTCGTACATCCATTGTATATTTTGCATAATAAGCCCATCGAGATTATTGTTGGCTACCATATAGGCAAGTACGGCACGTTTTGCACGGACAGGCTGATGATGTTCAGGAATTTCATCAGAACAAGCAACCAGAATTAAGGTCAAAACAATATATAGCAGGATTTTTTTCATGCTTAATAATATAATTCGGCTTTCTTGAAGATAAATTCAGGATCAACCTCTAATACCACGATACTTTTATTTTTCTGATATTTTTCCTTCAGCTTGTTTATTTCTTTTTGCAGATTTTTCTTTTTCCGGTTGAAATAAACGAAGCAAGTGCGGTTTTTTAACTGTTTGTTTGACTCCAGATAATCTTTAAGCTGCATGCTGTATTCTGCACGTCCGACAAGCAGATCCTTATCATCGACAGCAGCACTGTCTACATACTGTATATTAGTAAAGTAAACCAAAGAGTCTGAAAATGATGCAGAAACTCCTGTAATGTAAACACCGTATTTATGTTTGTCTTTTGGTGATTTTGCCAGCGCAGGGAAAATTGCAGACGCAACCAATAAAAGGCAGAGTAATTTAAGATATTTCATGATTTAGTTTATTTTAGGTCACAAAAATAGATATTTGCGATAATATATGAAAAAGGAATAGAGAAAATTAACAAAGAAAAACGCATGGATATAAAAAAAGATGCAATAGTGTGGCGCTCTGCCCACTGTTGCATCCTGTTTTGTTTTCGGAAACGATCTTTATCTTATTACCCTAAATAAGATTTGAGCAACTTGCTACGAGAATTTTGTCTTAATCTTCTGATAGCTTTTTCTTTAATCTGGCGTACGCGCTCACGTGTGAGGCCGAATTTATCGCCGATTTCTTCCAACGTCATTTCCTGCGTGTTAATACCGAAAAACATCTGGATAATATCCTTTTCTCTTTCGGTTAGCGTAGAAAGTGCTCTGTCGATTTCCCTCGAAAGTGATTCATTAACCAGCGAACGGTCCGCCATTGGAGAGTCGTCGTTTACAAGGACATCCAGCAAGCTGTTGTCTTCTCCTTCTACGAAAGGAGCATCTACAGAAATGTGGCGTCCTGAAACTTTCAGCGTATCTGAAATCTTATCTACCGGAATTTCAAGTTCGTCTGCTAGTTCTTCCGGTGAAGGACGACGCTCGTTTTCTTGTTCGAACTTGGAGAATGCCTTACTGATTTTGTTCAGTGAACCAACCTGATTCAACGGTAAGCGTACGATTCGCGATTGTTCTGCCAAAGCTTGAAGAATAGACTGGCGGATCCACCATACAGCATAACTGATAAATTTAAATCCACGAGTTTCGTCAAACTTTTCAGCAGCCTTTATCAAACCTAGATTTCCCTCGTTTATCAAGTCAGGAAGCTCAAGCCTTGATTTTGGTACTGTTTGGCTACTGATACTACGAATCGCAAGTTGGCACGTGTAAGTTTCTCCAAAGCAATGCGGTCCCCCTTACGAATACGCTGAGCGAGTTCTACTTCTTCTTCAACCGTAATCAGGTCCTCGCGACCGATTTCCTGCAAATACTTATCAAGAGAAGCACTCTCTCGGTTAGTGATACTTTTGGTAATCTTTAGTTGTCTCATTATTATACACCGAATTTGGCTACAAAAATACTAAAAAACTTTCATATAGCGATTCTTTCATTAAGAAAGATTAAACATAAAGCTAAAAATATTCGGATAATTTTCAGGACTTTTGTTGTGTTTTTGTTGAAAAAACGTCAGATTTTTTGAGAATGAAGACACTTTTCTCTTTTATTCTTTAAAATTCAGAGTTAATTGGATCCATTTTTCTTTATTGCTTTCTGTAAATTGGGATTCTTCTTCTTTGGGGTTAGAAACGGAGAGGCCGAGAAGCCGTATAGGATGTTGCTCGTAGTCTACTTCCGCAAGTAATTGTTTGGACAGCGGAAGGATATCTTGCAAAGTATGCAACTGTTTGTTAACACTAATACTGCGTGTAATCTGAGCAAAATCGTGAAATTTTACTTTCAGTGTAAGTGTACTGCCTTGAAAATCTTTGGCTTTAAGCCGTTCTGCCAATTCGCATGCGACATGGTACAGTTCTATGATAACAGATGATTTGAGTGATATGTCTTTTTCGAGTGTGTGCTCACATCCTATTGATTTCCGGATACGTATAGCTTCAACCGGACGATTATCTATGCCTCGGGCAAAGTCGTAATATACTTGCCCCATTTTCCCAAATTGCCTTGTCAACATTTCTAGTGAACAGTTACGAAGCGTACTTCCATTGTAGATTCCCAATGTATGCATCTTTTTAGCTGTGACAGGTCCTACTCCCCAAAAAGCTTCAATCGGTAATCCGGCAATGAATTCTTCAGCTTGGTTGGGGTGTATAGTACAAAGGCCGTCTGGCTTGCGTAAATCGGAAGCAACTTTGGCCAGGAATTTATTATACGATATTCCGGCAGAGGCTACAAGGTTTAACTCTTTTCGTATCCGGACTTTTATTTCCCGGGCTATATCTACAGCCAGTTTGATGTCTTTTTTATTTTCTGTCACATCCAGAAATGCTTCGTCAAGTGATATCGGTTCAATAATGTCTGTATATTCGTGAAAATTTCGTGAATCTGTGCCGATACACTTTTGTATACATCCATACGCCCTTCTACGAATATCAGTTCTGGGCAGATTTTTAATGCTTTAACCGATGACATAGCCGAACGCACTCCATACTTGCGTGCTTCGTAACTTGCAGCAGCCACAACTCCTCGTTTCTCTGAATGTCCGACTGCTACAGGCTTACCTTTTAAATCTGGATTGTCACGCTGTTCTACAGAAGCGTAAAATGCATCCATATCTATGTGTATGATTTTCCGGCTCGTGTTCATGTTTTGACGTAAAAGCTCTTTCATGCAAATTTAATGAAAGTTTTTTGGGCTATCATAAAAATCATTTGTACTTTTGTGAGGCTTTGAATAAACTAGCGAGAACAGTCATTATGATGAAAGATGAAATTAAAAAGGCATGTGAGATCATGCAAAAAGGCGGTGTGATACTTTATCCGACTGACACCGTTTGGGGAATAGGCTGCGATGCAACCAATGAGGAAGCTGTAAAGCGAGTATATGAAATTAAGCATAGAGCTGACAGTAAAGCGATGCTGGTACTTGTAGATAGTCCGGTGAAGGTCGATTTTTATGTTAGTGACGTACCTCCTGTTGCTTGGGATTTAATCGAAATGACTACCAAACCTCTTACTATAATTTATGATGGGGCACGTAATTTAGCTCCTAATTTGCTTGCAGAGGATGGCAGTGTGGGTATTCGTGTAACAAATGAAGCCTTTTCGAAAGAATTATGTTTCCGCTTTCGTAAAGCAATTGTTTCTACTTCTGCCAATATCAGTGGCCAGCCTGCACCTGCTGTTTTTTCTGAGATAAGTGAGGAAATAAAGAATGCGGTAGATTATGTAGTTGATTTTCGCCGTGAAGAAAATGGTCATCCTAAGCCTTCCAGTATTATTAAATTAGGTAAGGGCGGTGTTGTGAAAGTTATAAGAGAATAAAAAATTACGCGTTTGATGAAAACTTCACAAGACAAGTTCGATTTGCTTCAACGTTTTATCCGATGGAGGGAAAAACATATTACAAATAAGCAGTTTATTTTAATATTGAGTTTTCTTGTTGGTATATTTACCGCATTGGCTGCTTATGTGTTGAAGTTTCTTGTAGAATATATAAAGGAGTTCCTGACAGAGAATTTTGACCCTATGGGGGCAAACTGGCTTTATCTGGTATATCCCGTAGCGGGTATTTTTATAACCAGTTTGTTTATCCGTAAGGTAGTACGTGATGATATCAGTCATGGTGTAACTAAGATTCTTTATGCCATATCGCGTAAACAAAGTCGCATTAAACGGCATAATATATGGTCGTCGGTTTGTGCTTCTGCCATAACTATCGGATGTGGTGGATCTGTAGGAGCTGAGGCGCCGATTGTATTGACTGGGTCTGCTATAGGCTCTAATTTGGGAAGTGTTTTCCGTATGGATCACAAGACCTTGATGTTGCTGGTTGGTTGTGGAGCGGCTGGTGCTGTATCTGGTATTTTTAAAGCTCCTATAGCTGGACTAGTATTTACGCTGGAGGTGTTGATGATAGATCTGACGATGGCTTCACTTCTTCCGTTGCTGATAACGAGTGTTACCGCAGCTTCTGTTTCGTATCTGCTTTTGGGTACAGAAGCAATGTTTCAGTTTCATCTGGATTATCCTTTTTCGCTCGAACGCATTCCATATGCCATAGCTTTAGGTATATTTTGTGGCTTGGTTGCTTGGTATTTTACTCGTTCAATGAACTGGATAGAAAATATATTCCGCCGGTATTCCAATCCTTATGTTAAGTTTGTTATTGGTGGAGCTATGCTGAGTATTCTGATATTTCTTTTTCCACCACTATATGGTGAAGGATATGATACCATTAGTTTGTTGTTAAACGGTGAAACCTCGGAAGAGTGGAATACTGTAATGAACAATTCATTGTTTTATGGTAGCACGCATCTGTTGGTCGTATACCTTATTTTGATAATCTTGTTTAAGGTTTTTGCTTCTAGTGCAACAAATGGAGGTGGTGGTTGCGGTGGTATTTTTGCTCCTAGTTTGTTCTTGGGATGTATATCTGGTTTTGTCTTTTCGTATGTATGCAATGAGTTTCATATCGGAAATACATATATTCCGGAAAAGAATTTTGCTCTGATGGGGATGGCTGGTCTGATGTCGGGAGTTATGCATGCTCACTGACGGGTATTTTCTTGATTGCAGAACTGACAGGTGGGTATGATTTGTTTCTTCCGTCTAATGATTGTTTCTGTATGTGCCTATCTGACTATCATCGTATTTGAGCCTCATAGTATTTATTCTATGCGTCTGGCAAAAACAGGCGAGCTGATAACCCATCATAAAGATAAGGCGGTATTGACACTGATGAATATGGAGAGTATTGTGGAAACAGATTTTCTGAAAGTACGTCCTGATATGGATTTAGGTGAGATGGTGAAGCGTATTTCTCAATCTAGCCGTAACCTTTTTCCTGTGGTTGATGTAAATGATGAACTAATTGGTATAGTAGTTCTTGATGATATTCGTAATATTATTTTCCGTCAGGAATTATATCACCGTTTCCGGGTAGAAAGTTTTATGAAGCCTCCTAAAGCACCTATTATTAGTACAGACTCTATGGAAGTTGTGATGAAGAAGTTTGACCAGACGGGGGCCTGGAACTTACCTGTAGTTGATGAGGATAATAAATATATTGGGTTTGTTTCGAAATCAAAAATGTTGAATACCTATCGTCAGGTATTGGTGGATATTTCAGCTGAATAAAAGTACAAGACTTATGGATAAGAAGGATTTGAGAATTGTATATATGGGAACTCCCGAGTTTGCAGTGGAAAGTTTAAAAAGACTGGTAGAGGGAGGATATAATATAGTAGGTGTCATCACGATGCCTGATAAACCGATGGGGCGTCACGGAAGTGTATTGCAACCGAGTCCGGTAAAACAATATGCGGTTTCCCAAGGTTTAAAAAGTGCTACAGCCTGAAAAATTAAAAAATGAAGAGTTTGTAGCAAGAACTTCGTAGCCTGAATGCTGACTTACAGATTGTGGTCGCTTTTCGTATGTTGCCTGAAGTCGTATGGAGTATGCCGCGTTTGGGTACGTTTAATCTTCATGCTTCATTGCTTCCTCAATACCGTGGGGCAGCTCCGATAAATTGGGCTGTGATAAATGGAGATACTGAAACTGGTATTACGACCTTTTTCCTGAAGCATGAAATTGATACAGGAGAGATTATAGATCAGGTCCGTGTACCTATAGCTGATACTGATAATGTGGAGGTCGTTTATGAACGTTTGATGCGTTTGGGAGGTGATTTGGTTTTGAAGACTGTGGATGCTATTCTGGAAGGTTCTGTAAAAACAATTCCACAAGAAGAACTGGCTCAGGTTGGTGAACTTCGTCCTGCTCCAAAGATATTTAAAGAAACCTGTCGTATCGATTGGACAATAGGCGTGAAACGGATCTACGATTTTGTACGTGGTTTATCACCTTATCCAGCTGCATGGACTGAACTTTATCAGGAAGGGCTGATCCTATTATGCTGAAGATATTTGAAACTGAAAAATTATTCTGTGAACATTCATTGGCTCCGGGTACTATTGTAACCGACTGTAAAACATATTTTAAAATAGCATCGTCTGACGGATATGTGAATGTTCTTTCGTTACAGTTGGCTGGTAAAAAACGTATGGAGATAAATGATTTCTTGCGTGGGTATCGCCATACAGAAAAAGCATATGTGAAGTAATAAAATAAAAAACCATTCAGAACAGCCCGAAAAGAGGGAAGGGGCTGTTGCTGAATGGTGCAGAGATATAAACTTAGAAACAACAAGACTCAATATAACGTGACGGATTTTGTTCTGTTTGTGTACCTTGAGAGTTTATTTTAACTATCCATTCTGCACGACTGTTTGCCCCGCTGTCATAGATAATCTTAAATCCTTTACACTTAGACTCATCATAATCAGGATGCTTCAGTGTATATGAAACAATTCCCACAATCTTTCAGAATAAGTATCTCCTTGATTGTTGTGACGGAATTCTACCTGTAGTAACCCATTTTCATCCAGTTGAGTTTCAGAATTTAACACTAGGCTGATTCGGTGGCTGATGTTTGTACTTCCATAATATTCATATTGAATGTTCAGATGTTTCTGACTGATAGAAGCAGCTGTAATTTGAATAGGACTATTGCCAAATACATCTTCTATACCAATTCGTAAGTCATCAGCTTTTTTGGTTAATACTTTGTTTACTCTTACTAGTTCTACCTGCATACCTGTTTTTCCTTCTTTAGTTGTGTTTTCTGTATATTGAAAAACAGCAAGTATTCTTTGTCCCGTAGAATCTGTTTGAGTGGAAGTAATGAATCCGGGGTTAGTCGGAATTAATAATCCATATGAGTCAGATTCTATTGTTATGTCGTTTTCATCTGCATTGACAGTTCCCAGTGTCGGAAAAAGGTTTCGGGTTCATTATCATCCAGACACGAAGAGAATAATGTGCAGCAGAGTAATATTCCAATAATTTGTTGTAAACAATTTCGTCGTTTCATGGCTGTTGCTTTTATAATCCGTTTATATAACGGATAAATTTACTTTTTACTGCATCTTAAATTGTTAAAAATAATTTAGAATAAAATTTATTTCTCTTTATGTGCAGTATTTTTGCCTCAAGACATTTCATATTAAAATGCAGATGAAAGCCGATATGTCAGAGGAAGAATTGTCGTTGCAATGCCAACGGGGAGATATGCGGGCACGCCACACGCTGTATGAGCGCTATGGTGGGTCGCTCATGGCTATATGCCTTCGCTATATCGGTGACCGTGAAACTGCAGAAGATATTTTGCATGATGGTTTCTTGCGTATATTTCAATCTATCAAGCAGTTTTCTTATCAAGGTGAAGGCTCTCTCAAAGCTTGGCTTTCGCGGGTGATGGTAAATGAAGCATTAGGGTACTTGAGGAAGAAGAATACGCAAGTGCAGCAAGAGGTATTGATGACTGAAATACCTGATGTTCCTGATACTGATGACAGTGAGTTGGATGATATACCTCGTTCTGTGTTGATGAAGTTTATATCAGAACTTCCTGATGGTTATCGTACAGTATTCAATTTATATGTATTTGAAGATAAAAGTCATAAAGAAATAGCTTCTTTATTAGGGATAACAGAACATACTTCTTCATCGCAGTTCTATCGTGCAAAAAGCTTATTGATAAAGAAAATTAATGAATATAGAAAAAGGAAACTAGAATGAAAGAGGATGATAAATGGGTAGAAAACCTTCGCAATAAACTGGAGGATTATTCTGAACCTCTTCCCGATGCTTTGTGGGAAAGGTTAGAGGAGGAGTTGTCTGCGCCACGCGTCATTCCAATGTGGAGGACACGTCGCTTTGTTGCAGCTGCTGTTTTGGTCGTAGCCGTTTCGTCGTTGACGTTTTGGTTTATAAATTCTCCTACTGCCGATTATATGCGTAGTAATGAGGCGTTGGTTGAAGAATTAGACTTTTCATCAACTCCTGATGATGAGGTTTTATCTTCTTCTGAAAAGATATTTTCATCAGATAATTCAAAAATGGATTCTTCGGATCCGGTCGTAGCGTCTTCTCCGGCTAAAGTCTGTTTGGCGAAAATCGAGACACCTGAAAATCACAATCAGGAGGTTGTTGCTGAAAGTGAAATAATGTCTATAAAGGAAGAATATAAGGTAGAGGATAAGGAACAAGAAACCGGCAGTACGAATTATGACACTGATAAAAAACGGGCGTATCGTACTTTGGAAGCAGACCGTCGTCAAGTTAAGCGAAACCAAGAAATGCTGGCTATGGGGAAAGGTGAAAAGGACCGTAAGTGGTCGGTTGGTTTGTCTGCAGGAAATACTCCTTATTCTTCATCTCGCTCATTTGGAGGTATGAGCCGTCTGAATAGTCGGTCGCTTTATGCTACTCCTATAAATATGGGAGCCGTTTCTGAAAGTGATGAACAGACTGCTTATAGTCAGGTATTGCTTAATAACCGTGATTGCAGTTCTACTACAGATGTGAAACATAAAATGCCGGTAACAGTAGGTCTCTCGATAAAGTGGAATATTACTCGCGAATGGGCATTGGAAACTGGAATGAATTATACAATGCTTTCTTCGGAATTGCATTCCGGTTCAGGTTCATATATCGAAGAACAACAGAAATTGCATTATATAGGAATTCCTTTAAAAGTACATCGCTCAATATGGAATAATCGTTGGTTTTCATTTTATGCATCAGCCGGTGGAATGGTTGAAAATGTGTATCAGGAAGTATGGATGCTGTATATGTAAACGGAAACTCAAATCGTGAAGTTGAACACACTTCGTTAAAGTTAATTCTTTGCAATGGTCTGTTTCGGCAGCAGCAGGGGCACAGGTGAATTTTACTAAACACTTAGGATTATATGCTGAACCTGGTATTGCATATTATTTTGATGATGGCAGTCAGATTGAAACGATTCGCAAAGAACATCCATTCAATTTCAATCTTCAGTTTGGTTTGCGTTTCAGCTTTGAATAGAGCTGTTTTTGTTGAGCCTTACCTCTTATCTCGATAAAAATACTTATCTTTGTTCTTAGGAATAAGTTTTTAAAGTATGAAGAGTGAATTGAAAATATCGCCTTCTCTCTTATCTGCAAATTTTGCTAATCTGAAAGAAGATATCGAGAAGATAAACCATAGTGATGCAGACTGGTTGCATATAGATATAATGGATGGGGTTTTTGTTCCAAATATATCTGTTGGATTCCCTGTCTTGAAATATGTGGCAGAGCTGAGTGAAAAACCATTGGATGTACATTTGATGATAGTGCAACCGGAGAAATTTATTCGAGAGGTAAAAGAACTGGGCACCATGATGATGAATGTGCATTATGAGGCGTGTACTCATTTGCATCGTGTGGTGCAGCAGATAAAGGATGCAGGTATGCGTGCAGGAGTAACGTTGAATCCATCCACTCCGGTGTCAATGCTTACTGATATTATCAGTGATGTGGATATGGTGCTGCTGATGAGTGTTAATCCTGGTTTTGGAGGACAGAAATTTATTCCTCATACACTGACAAAAGTACGTGAGCTTCGTGACTGATAGATCGTAGTGGCTCTCAGGCACTGATAGAGGTCGATGGTGGTGTAAATCTGGAAACTGGTTCACAGCTGGTTGAGGCAGGAGCGGATGTGTTAGTTGCTGGTAATGCAGTTTTTAAAGCTCCCGATATGGTTGACATGATTCGGTCGTTTGAAGGAGCTAAAATAATAAAATGGTGAGTTCTCGTTTCACATTTTATCCTTTGTTCCGGTTGTCGGTAGCACTGGCAACCGGAATTTTTTATCTGATGTGTTTGCTTTAGATGGAACTTACTTGTATGCACTTTGTTTGTTTTGTTCTGTCTGTTCTTTTGTCTTCTATATTTTACTTTTCGAAGACTTATCGGATTCGTTTCTTGTTTGGGATATCTGTTAGTCTAAGTTTTTTGCTTCTAGGAGGAATACTATTTGTTATATCATTGGAAAATATACATCACGAGTGGGATTCTGATAAAGCGGTGTATGTTGCTTCTGTATGTGATATTCCTCGTGTGAAAGGCAAGACTATTCAGGCAACTGTCAATGTGGAAAAAGTAAAAGATGTTGCTACAGGAAGTTGGAAACCGGTAAATAAGCAGATACTTCTTTATTGGATGCCTGATTCTATGCAACCTCCATTACAATGTGGAGATCGAATGTGCTTTCGGGCACATGTCGGGATGCCTATGTCTGATGCAGATTTTACGGGATTTGATTATGGACAATATCTTCAGCGACAGGGGATAAGTGGAACGGCAATAGTCTACTCCGGATATTGGCGTAAACTGCTTCAGCAAGTACTCCAACATTTAAGATGCAGGCTTTGATGCTTCGAGAACAAATCGTTAAAAAGTTTCGTACATGGAGTTTGGAAGATGATGTGTTGGCTATAATATCGGCACTTACTGTAGGTGATAAATCAAAACTTACTCGTGAGATAAAAGCTACATACAATGCAGCTGGGGTTAGTCATATTCTTGCGCTTTCCGGTTTGCATATTGGTATACTATCGATGATTCTTTCGTGGCTGTTCTATCCTT
>ENA-OQHA01000111-OQHA01000111.1-human-gut-metagenome-genome-assembly--contig:-NODE-111-length-41949-cov-5.068242_pt1 | contig 41949 bp, 45 predicted proteins | sample MGYA00242558_ERZ504707 | MGnify/ENA primary metagenome ERZ504707 (study PRJEB26092, sample SAMD00036197) | human gut metagenome | host: Homo sapiens | study: EMG produced TPA metagenomics assembly of... | reverse complement strand
GAAAAAGCCGTGTCAAAGGTACCGGTGTCACATCCTGCGCAGTCAGCCTTCTGACAAATTCCATGGGCGTGGAGGGAACGGCCTCCCCGGCAGAGATTATTGCCGCCGTGGAAAATGCAGGCTACGGTGCATCGAAAAAGGCGAGAAGGGAAGCACATCACAGTCGGCTTCCACAGCAGAATACGAAGAGATGCTGAAAGACAAGGAAACACCGGTCATGAGACGCCGTCTGGTGAGTTCCGTTTTTCTTTTGATTCCGCTCATGTATTTCTCCATGGGCCATATGATGTGGGGATGGCCGCTGCCGAAATTCTTTGAAGGAAACCACATCGCAATGGGACTGGTACAGCTCCTGCTTACCGTTGCGGTCATGGTCATCAACCAGAAATTCTTTATCAGCGGTTTCAAGAGCCTCTGGCATAAAGCACCGAACATGGACACGCTGGTAGCGCTTGGTTCTACCGCATCGTTTGTATACAGCGTCTACGCCCTGTTTGCCATGACGGGAGCGCAGGTACAGGGGGACATGGATGCAGTCATGAGCTATATGCATGAATTTTACTTCGAGTCCGCAGCCATGATTCTGACCCTGATTACCGTCGGAAAAATGCTGGAGTCGATTTCCAAAGGAAAAACGACCGATGCGTTAAAGAGTCTGATGAAGCTGGCTCCGAAGACCGCTGTTCTCTTAAGAGACGGAAAAGAAGTGGAAGTCGGCATTGATCAGGTGAAAAAGGGCGATCATTTCATCGTCCGCCCGGGCGAAAATATTCCGGTGGACGGCGTTGTCCTGGAGGGAACGAGTGCCGTCAACGAATCCGCGCTGACTGGCGAGAGTGTTCCGGTGGATAAAGAGGCCGGCGACCGCGTATCGGCGGCGACCTTAAACCAGTCCGGTTTCCTGACCTGTGAGGCGACGAGAGTCGGAGAAGACACAACACTCTCCCAGATCATTCAGATGGTCAGCGATGCGGCAGCGACAAAAGCGCCGATCGCCAAAGTGGCCGATAAAGTTTCCGGTATTTTTGTGCCGGCCGTTATCTGCATTGCACTTGCTACAATTGTGATCTGGCTGTTTGCAGGAGAGAGCGTCGGCTTTGCTCTTGCAAGAGGTATTTCCGTTCTCGTTATCAGCTGCCCATGTGCGCTCGGCCTTGCAACACCGGTTGCGATCATGGTCGGAAACGGAATGGGAGCAAAACACGGAACGATGTTCAAAACCGCAGTTTCTCTCGAGGAGACAGGAAAAACACAGATCGTTGCACTCGATAAGACTGGAACCATCACAAGCGGAGAGCCGCAGGTAACCGATCTTGTCCCGGCGGACGGTGTAAGTGAGGAGGAGCTTTTAAAAGGTGCCTTTGCACTGGAGCACAAAAGTGAGCATCCGCTGGCCCGTGCGATTCTTGCACTTGCAGAGGAAAAAGGCCTGGCCCGCGAAGAAGTCAGTGATTTCTCTGCGCTTCCTGGAAACGGCCTTGTGGCAAAACGGAACGGAAAAGAGCTCTGCGGAGGCAACCGCGCACTGATTACGAAAAAAGCGGTTCTCTCGAAACAGATGGAAGAGCAGGCAGCAAAACTTCCGAAGAAGGAAAGACACCGCTGTTCTTCAGTGAAGACGGAAAGATGCTCGGTATGATCGCGGTTGCGGATGTCATCAAAGAGGACAGCCCGCGTGCGGTGAAAGAGCTGCAGAATATGGGAATCCGTGTCGTGATGCTGACCGGAGACAATGAGCGCACCGCGCGTGCATCGGCGCACAGGCAGGTGTGGACGAAGTCATCGCAGGCGTTCTGCCGGATGGAAAAGAAGCGGTCATCAGCCGCCTGAAAGAAAAAGGAAAAGTAGCGATGGTAGGAGACGGCATCAACGATGCACCGGCTCTGACCAGTGCGGATATCGGTATTGCCATCGGAGCAGGAACCGATATCGCGATCGATGCGGCAGACGTTGTCCTGATGAAGAGCCGCCTCTCCGATGTACCGGCAGCGATCCGCTTAAGCCGTGCGACCCTCAGGAACATTCACGAGAATTTGTTCTGGGCCTTCATTTACAATATCATCGGTATTCCGCTGGCTGCGGGCGTATGGATCCCGCTGTTCGGCTGGAAGCTGAACCCGATGTTCGGTGCGGCGGCGATGAGCCTTTCGAGCTTCTGCGTTGTGACAAACGCCCTGCGTCTGAATCTGTTTCGGATGCATGACGCGTCAAAAGATAAAAGAATCAAAAACGAAATTCAAAAGGAGGATCTGAACATGACAACAGAACAGGGAATGGTAAAAACCATGACAATCGAGGGCATGATGTGCGGCCACTGCGAGGCAAGAGTGAAGAAAACACTTGAGGCAATCGAGGGTGTTGCATCCGCAGAAGTAAGCCATGAAAAAGGAACAGCCGTTGTAACACTGACAGCTCCGGTATCAGACAATGTGCTGAAAACAGCCGTAGAGGCACAGGATTACACCGTAAAAGGAATCCAGTAAAACAGGAAACATTGAGAAAAGGGAAACGCGCCTGGAATGAAAATTTCCGGGCGCGTTTCCTTTTTTTACCAGATATAGCAAAAATATTGCAATTTGTTCGGAATTTTCGTGACAAAAGGACAAAAATCCGTTAGGATAGAGAAAAAGAAGAGCAAAAACAAAAGGGTTTTTAGGATCAGGAGGTTTTTACATTATGACAGAGTACAGACTTGCAAAGCCGGAAGAGTGGGAGGACTGCATCGAACTTGCAAACTACGTGTTCAGCATGGCACACCGTCCGCACGACTTGAGCAGTTAATCCCAAGGGTTTATCAGGCAGGACCGGAAATGGCACGGATCCACCGCGTCGCTGTTGCGGAAAACGGCAGACTCCGGGCCGAGATTGCGGTGCTTCCGCAGCAAATGGCAGCAGGGGGTAAGCTGCTCCGCGCAGGATATGTAGGAAGCGTTTCCGTGCATCCAAAGGCAAGGGGCGAAGGCCACATGAAGCGTCTTCTTGGCGACTGGATTACGGATCTGGAAGGAACGTGTGATCTTCTGGCACTGGACGGTCAGAGACAGCGGTATGCCTACTTTGGCTTTACGCCGGGAAGTGAAAAATACACGTTTTACCTGGATGTGGCAAATGTGCGCCATACCTGGAAAAACGGGGAACTCTCCGCTTACACCTTTGCGCCGCTGTTTCCGGAAAACGGCGAAGCGGACGAAGAGGCGGCAGCCTTTGCAAAGAAGCTGAATGAGGAAAAACCGCTTTACGTGGTAAGAGAGGATGTGAAAGCCTGCCTGAAAACGTTCGGCGAGCAGGCAATTGCAATCTGGAAAAACGGTGAGCGGATCGGATATCTGCACTTGCGGCGGAAACCAGGTTGTGGAAGCAGAAGTGCTGGAGGAACAGGATTTCGTTCCTGCACTTGCCGCTTATTTAAAAGAAAATGCGCTTGACTCTCTTTTCATTTCCATTCCGGTGTATGAGACCGGAAAAGCAGCAGCGTTATCGGAAGTCTGCGAAAGCTTCACAAAAGAGCGCTGCGGTTCCGCGATGTACCGTATTTTCCAATTTGCAGACGTCATCGAGGCAATGCTGACCATGAAAGCAGAGACGATGGGCATCAGTGATGGAACGTGGTTCGCCGTACTGGAGGGACAGCCGCTGACCGTGACGGTAAAAGATGGAACTGTGACCGTGACACGGGAAGCCATCCGGGGGCAGATGTACTCAACCGGGAGCAGGCGCAGGAACTGCTTCTTTCACCGCTGGCAAGTAAGGGAAGCAAGGTTCCATCTGAAATCTAGGAAGAACATTCCGATCCGACTGGTTCCCGCTTCCGCTGTACTGTGCGACGGCAGACGAATTTTAGGCAATGACTGTTGGGAGGCAGAGAAATATGAACGAGACAGAGAAACGAGACAGAAGAGACGAAAAAGAAGAAATCCGGTACCATGTGATTTTCTACGGCCAGGTGCAGGGCGTGGGGTTCCGTTACCGGGCGTATTATGCTGCCTACCAGCTCGGACTGACCGGCTGGGTGAGAAACTGCTGGGATGAGACGGTGGAGATGGAGGTGCAGGGTGATGAGGAGACGATCACGGAGATGATCAAAAGGATCCGCACCTCCAGCTACATCGAAATCACGGATGCAAAATGGACGAAGATTCCGCTGGAATCGGAATTCGGTTTTCATATCCGTTGATCAGGGCTGCTTTTTCTCTTTTTCCGGAATTTCGACAAGAATGATATCGTTGCCGATCTGGCAGATGCGGTCCCATGGGATCACAAAATCCTCGCCGTGGCAGAAAAAGCCGCAGAATTTCACAGGACCCGGAAGAACGAGTCCGGTAAGATGTCCCGTTTTTGGATTGAATTCCACATCAATCGGACAGCCGAGCGTTTTGCAGGTACAGATATTGATAACTTCTTTCTGGCGGAGATCTACAACGCGCATGCGGTGCTCCTTTTTACAGATTCCTATGGAAAACATATGCGAAAATGTTGCTGCAGTTGACTTGAATTTCACGGAAAAATGCGTATACTGTAAAAGTAGAAAACTTTCCGAAATACTTATTTAGAAACGAGGACGAAAGATATGAGATGTCCATTTTGTAATCAGGATAATACCCGGGTTGTGGATTCACGCCCGATTGAAGACAGCAATGCGATCCGCCGCCGCCGGATGTGCGATGTCTGCGGCAGACGCTTTACGACATACGAAAAGTGGAGACGATCCCTTTGATCGTCATCAAAAAAGATATGAACCGCGAGCAGTATGACCGCTCGAAAATCGAGACCGGCATCCTGCGCGCCTGCCACAAACGGCCGGTGTCCGCCGAGAAGATCAACGAGATGGTCAACAAGGTGGAGACGGAGCTTTTCAACGGCGAGGAACGCGAGATTCCAAGCTCTGTGATCGGAGAGAAGGTCATGCATTACTTAAAAGACCTGGATCAGGTGGCGTACGTCCGTTTTGCGTCGATTTACCGCGAGTTCAAGGATGTCAACACGTTCATGGACGAGCTGAAAAAGATGCTCGACAAATAGCGGGAGGCAAAAAAATGGAAGTGTCGAACTATATTAAAATGCGCGATCAGATGCAGGAGCGCTTTCTGACGTACGATCAGAAGGAGATCGAAGGGAAGTATGGCTTTGCCTTTGATGACGATTATTTCTATGTGCCGTACCTTTTTGAGGAGTGGAGAGTGAACCGCCATACCGGCGTTGTAGAGGGCTCAAAAGACCATTTTCTTCATGTGCACCAGGGCAGTTTCAATGAGACACTGACGATTTTCGACCTGCTCTGCTGCGGAAAGAAGGAGATTGTGCTCGCCGGCACGTATGCGCGCACCAATTCCTTAAAGGGAACGATCAAAGGCCGCACGATTGCGTCCGGCGTTCACGACAGCCGCGCCGCACGGTATGACGGGCATGTGGAACAGCTGAAAAAAGCATGCGTTTCCCTTAGCGGAAAACCATATTCCCCGGGAGACGCTGCTTTTGTTTTTCATGTCTTTCCGTTTCTGCCGCTCGTCTTCCAGTTCTGGGAGTCCGATGAGGAATTCCCGCCGGTGCTGAAGTTTATGTGGGATGAAAACGTCCTCGATTATCTGCGGTTTGAGACGCTGTATTACGTGATGGGAGACTTCCTGGACGCACTGGATCAAGCCTTCGATGCATGTAAAACAGAAGCCTGATACCTTTTGTGAGACAAAATCTTACGAAAATTTTCCGAATGTTTATAAAAATTTCAGTATACGAATCCCCTGGTTTAATGCTATAATGAGTGAAAGTAAGTAAAAAGAGAGAAGAGAAAGGGGAATGCATATGGCTTTTAGCATGAAAGTAACACCGGAAATAGAGGAACTGACAAACATCTGTCTGGATAACTCCAAAATGGATGTTTCGCTGTATGGGCAATACGATGTAAAACGCGGACTGCGCGATATCAACGGCGTTGGCGTCCTTGCGGGACTGACACAGATTTCAAACGTTGTGTCTTCGGATATCATTGACGGCGTCAAAACGCCGTGTGACGGACGTCTGTACTACCGCGGCATCAACGTGGAAAAACTGACCCAGGGCTTTTTAAGTGAAAACCGTATGGGATTCGAAGAAGTTGCGTATCTGCTCTTATTTGGAAATCTGCCGAATGAAGAGCAGCTCAATCATTTTAAGACAATCTTAAAACAGCAGCAGTCCCTGCCGAAGAACTTTGTGCGTGACGTTGTTATGAAAGCGCCGACCAAGGACATGATGAACACTCTGTCCCGAAGCGTTCTGACCCTGTACGCGTACGACAACCACGCAGATGATACCTCCCTTCCGAATGTGCTTCGCCAGTGCATTAACCTGATTTCTGTTTTCCCGATGCTGTCCGTCTATGGCTATCAGGCGTACAACCATTATATCAAGGGAAAAAGTTTATATATCCACAACCCGTCGAAGAAGCTTTCGACTGCAGAAAATATTCTTCTGATGCTCCGACCGGATCAGAAGTACACTCCGCTGGAGGCGAAGATCCTCGATCTTGCCCTCGTTCTCCACATGGAGCACGGCGGCGGTAACAACTCGACCTTTACAACACATGTTGTTTCTTCTTCCGGAACCGATACGTACTCCGCAATTGCAGCGGCGCTCGGCTCCTTAAAGGGACCGAAGCACGGCGGTGCAAACATCAAGGTTGTGCGGATGTTCGACGATATGAAGTCACACGTCAAAGACTGGACGGATGAGGAAGAAGTATCGAATTACTTAAGAAAGCTGCTGCACAAAGAGGCGTTCGACAGAAAGGTCTGATTTACGGTATGGGCCATGCGGTTTACTCCATTTCCGACCCGCGTGCGCGCATCTTTAAGAGCTTCGTTGAGCAGCTGGCAAAAGAAAAACACAGAGAGAAAGATTACCGGCTGTACGCTATGGTCGAGGAACTGGCTCCGAAGATCATCGGCGAGGAGCGCCATATTTACAAAGGTGTATCCGCAAACGTCGACTTCTACAGCGGCTTCGTTTACAGCATGCTGGATCTTCCGCTGGAGCTCTACACCCCGATGTTCGCCTGCGCGCGTATCGTCGGCTGGAGTGCACACCGGATGGAGGAACTGATCAACACCGACAAGATCATCCGCCCGGCGTACAAGAGTGTCAAAGATGAAGTGGACTATGTTCCGCTGGAAAACAGATAAAACAGGCAGAAGGGCCGGAGCGTGTCGGGATTTTCCGATCTGCTCCGGCATTGCTCTGTGCAGGAAGTAATGTGTCATTGTGAAAAATAGGAGAGTGCAGGAGAATGAATGAGACAAAAAATTACAGCATAACAAAATCCGGAGCAGTCATACTGGAAGGAGGGGCCAATCGCGGCGTCTTTACAGCAGGAGCGCTGGACTTTCTGATGGAGCAGGAGTATTATATCCCTCATGTGATTGGCGTTTCCGCCGGAGCCTGCAATGCGCTGGACTATGTATCGCGCCAGATTGGCAGAACGAGGGACTGTATGATTGTCACGGATGAGAAAAACCGCTACGTCAATAAGAATATCAAGACAATCGTTGAGAAAAAAGCACTGCTCGACATGGATATGGTGTTCGAACGGTATCCGTATGAGATTTTTCCATTTGATTTTGATACGTATTTTGCATCGCCGCAGACGTGTGAGCTGGTTGTGACAAACTGTGAGACGGGACGCGCGGAATATCTGGATGACCGCGAAAATAAAGAACGTCTGCTTGCAATTGGCCGTGCATCATCGAGCATGCCGATCGCCTGCCCGATGGTGGAGATCGACGGAAACGAGTACGTCGACGGCGGTGTTGCCGATTCGATCCCGATTATCCGTTCCTTAAAGACGGGACACCGAAAAAATGTCATTATTCTGACACGGAATTCGGTTACCGAAAAAAGAGGGAACGAGAGGCTGGGAGCTGTATGTGGCGGCATTCCGCAAATACCCGAATCTCGTGCGTGCGCTTGTAAACCGCGCGAAACATTATAACCAGGTGCTCGAATGCATCGAAAAATGGGAAGAAGAAGGCTCCGTCTTTGTGATCCGCCCGGAGATACCGGCGGTATCGCGTCTCGAAAAGGACGAGGAGAAGCTGCGGGAATTTTACCAGCACGGCTATGACCAGATGAAAGCAAATTTTGAGGCTCTGCAGGAGTTTCTGAAAGAAGAATAAAGTTACTGTATAAACGAAAAGAGGATTGGAGAAAGAAGATGAGTGGAAAAAACCAGAAGAACCGGGGAACTATACTGATGCGGATGTTTTACCCGGACCGGAGAGAAAAAAGTGCCTATACGATCGATTACGCGGATCTGTACCGGAAAGGATACCGGGGCGTGATTTTTGATATCGATAATACGCTTGTTCCGCACGGTGCGCCGGCAACGAAGGAGGCGGCTGCGTTCTTTGCGTCTCTTCGGGAGACTGGTTTTTCCACCTGTCTGCTTTCCAACAATCAGAAACCGCGTGTGGCTCCGTTTGCCGATGCGGTCGGTTCTATCTATATCGAAAATGCGCACAAGCCTTCGGTGAAAAACTACCAGGAGCATGCCGGAGAATGGGGATCAAAGAGGAGCAGGCGGTCTTTGTCGGGGATCAGCTTTTCACCGATGTGTACGGTGCAAAACGGACCGGACTTTACAATATTCTGACCGAGCCGATCAATCCGAAAGAGGAAATTCAGATCGTTCTGAAACGGTATCTGGAGCACATTGTACTGTTCTTTTATGAGCGTGATCTGGCCCGCGGCAGGATTACGAAAAAAAACAGTTGAAAAATCGGGAAAAATATTATATTATAAGATAAGCCTATGGTGCGCATTTGGCGCATCGTACTATGTTAAGGAGGAAAAATCAGAATGATTTCAGCAGGAGATTTTAGAAACGGCGTTACCCTCGAGATCGATGGTCAGGTCGTTCAGATTCTTGAATTTCAGCATGTAAAACCTGGTAAAGGAGCTGCATTCGTAAGAACAAAATTAAAAAATGTCATCAACGGTGGTGTGGTAGAGCGTACCTTCCGTCCGACTGAGAAATTCCCGCAGGCTCGTATCGAGCGTGTAGACATGCAGTATCTGTACAGCGATGGTGATTTATTCTACTTCATGAACGTAGAAAACTATGAGCAGATCGCTCTGAACGAAGAGACCATCGGAGATGCTCTGAAATTTGTAAAAGAAAACGAAATGGTTAAAGTATGTTCCTACAACGGAAATGTATTCGCAATCGAACCGCCTCTGTTTGTAGAACTTGAGATCACCGAGACTGAGCCAGGTTTCAAGGGAGATACCGCACAGGGTGCTTCCAAACCGGCTACCGTTGAGACTGGTGCTACCGTAAGCGTTCCGCTGTTCGTAAACCAGGGAGACAAAATCAAAATTGATACCAGAACAGGTGAATATCTGTCCCGTGTATAAGTAAGACTGTTCCCGCCGTTGTCCGTCACAACTTTCTTTGTGGCGGACACGGTTTTCTAAATAAATAGAATATTCGTCTGAAAAATGGCTGATAAAGGCTGTCGGAAGCAGCCCGGGCCCGTTTTTCTCATCGTTCGAAGTTCCGCGAACCAACGAATCTCTGGCATATACAGATCTGTACAGAGGTTTTTAAGTTGTGTTTTCCGGAGCTTTTTTGTTCCGTAAAGCAAAAATACAAAAAGCAATCAAACAGGAAAGGTGGGAAAAAATGGACTATCAGATGTTCAAAGAGCAGCTTGCCGCGCTGCTGAAAAGAAAAGCCGGCGATGATTTTGAGGTGAAGGTAGAATCGGTGCAGAAGCTGAACGGTATCGAAAAAGAGGCGTTTGTCATCAGCAGAAAGAAGGACTGGATTGCACCGACGATCTACGTGGAGCTTCTGTATGAATGCTGTCTGCAGGGCGTGCCGCTTTCTCAGATTGCAGAAAAGGTACTGGAGCAGTACCGGAAAGTGGAAGCGGAGGCGAGAAGACCGGAGAAAGCTGCCTTTTTTACCAACTGGAAAAATGCTGCGCCGCAGATCTACTGCGAGCTCATTCATGCGGAGAAAAACCGTACGCTGCTCTCCGAAGTTCCGCACAGAAAATTTCTCGATCTCGCGGTCGTGTACTATTACCAGATGCGGGGAAACCGCGTGCCGGATGCGACAATTCTGATCCACGAGACGCACCGGGAGCTGTGGGGAATTTCGGCGGAGGAGCTGGATGCCCGTGCTGGGAGAACACCCTGCGGGATCTGCCGGTGCGCACAGACAGCCTTATGGTGTATTTGAAAGAGGAGTACGGAGTAACGTTTCCCCGGTTCGAGCTTGGTCCGCTGGCGGAACAGTTTTACCTGGTCAGCAACCGCAGAGGAAAGCTGGGTGCAATCTGCATGTGCTATCCCGGCGTGCTGGAGAGTCTTTCGCAGCGCTTTGAGGCAAGTCTTTATGTGATTCCGAGCAGTATCCACGAGTGCATGGTGATTCCGGATTATGATGTGTTCCCGGAGGAGTGTCTTTCCGACATGGTACGGGACGTGAATGAAAAGACGGTCAAGCCGCAGGAGATTCTGTCGGATCACGTTTATTATTACCACCGGGAAAGCGGGGAACTGACGCTGTGTGAGGAAGAAACGTAAGCTGTGTGGCAGAATAGTCTGCGAATAATTTAAGAAAAAAATGGGCGGCTGGGTGGGAAAAATACTTTACAATTGCAGGAGTCTGTGGTAAACTATCATAGTGTGGTTGAGAAAACAGATCACATCAGCGTCTGTAGCTCAGGGGATAGAGCAACGGTTTCCGGTACCGTGTGTCGGGGGTTCGAATCCCTCCAGACGCGTTTTTGCTACATGGCATGCTGCGGCGGGCAGGACCGGCGCAGGACAAGGAAAGCCCCTGCTTCGGTGTGAAGTAGAGGTTTTTTTGTTTACTGAGCATATCAATAACTGATCCGGCGGATCAGTTTTGATGAAGGAGGAAAAATATGGCAAAACCAATGACAACAAAAGATAAAATCCGGGAATGGATTTCCGATAATCTGCGCTACATGCTTCTGATCGGAGCAATTCTCCTGATTGTGGCAGCGGTTCTTCTCATCGTTCATCTGGTATCACCAAAAAACGATGGAAAATCGAGCGGCGGAACCGTAACAAGCAGCAGCACCGGAAACAATGTGCCGGATAAAAAGACACAGGTAAAAGCAGACAGCAAAGCAGATTCTGAGGACAGCACAGGCATTTCATCGGACGTTTCGGATTCCGCGAATGATTCCAGTGCAGATGCTTCCAGTACCGATACCGCCAGCGCGCCGGATGCAGAGGCTGAGCCGACAAGTGAGCCGGAAGCGGCAGACGATACCGGTAATACAGAGAATACCGATAATACGGCTGTCTCCTTTGCCGCGGACAATGTCCCGGAAGTAAGCACCGTGCTGGAGCAGTATTACACCGCGCTCGGTGCAAGGGATATCAACGGTCTTTTTGCAGTAACAGATAATCTGACCGCGGAGGAGCAGGCGCAGATTGAGGCAGAAAGCGACGTGGAGTCATACGGAGATGTAAAGGCTTACACGATCAGCGGTCCAAGCGACGGAACGTACATCACGTTTGTCAGCAGCAGATGCAAATATCTGGGAATCAACCAGACCCTGCCGATGCTTTCGGAGTATTATCTCTACACGAAAGAAGACGGCAGCCTGAAAATCATGGATGATACCGACAGCGATGCGGCCGTAACCGAGGCTATGAAAGCGGCGCTCGAAAACGAAGAAGTCAAAAATCTGATCGAACAGGTTCAGAACGATTATCAGAATGCACTCGATGCAGATGCTTCCCTGAGAGCATATGTAGAGAGCATTCAGTAGGAACAATAGAATAATACAAAACAAAAAAGCAGTTTCTGGTTTTTATGAAACTGCTTTTTGGAAGGATAAAACCATGCGCTTAAACAAATACTTAAGTGATGCGGGCGTCTGCTCGCGGCGGGAGGCGGACCGTCTGACAGAAGCGGGCGAGATTACTATAAACGGAAAACGCGCGGAAACCGGCATGCAGGTGGAGTCTGGCGACGTTGTTGTCGTGAAAGGCAAAACCGTTGTCCCGGAGGAGAAAAAAGTCTATCTCGCCTTCAACAAACCGCGCGGCATCGTCTGTACTGCGGAAAAACGGGAGAAAAACAACGTCATCGATTATCTGTCCTACCCGGTGCGGATTTACCCGGTGGGAAGACTCGATAAAGATTCCGAAGGCCTCCTTCTGATGACGAACGACGGTGCGATCGTAAATGGTATCATGCGTGCCAGAAACCGCCATGAAAAAGAATACCAGGTCGAGGTAAACAAAGAGATTACACCGGAATTTCTGAAAAAATGGCATCCGGCGTGCCGATTCTCGATACCGTGACGCGCCCGTGCCGGATCCGGAAAACGGGAGAGCGCAGCTTTACGATTATTCTGACGCAAGGGCTGAACCGTCAGATCCGGCGGATGTGCGAAGCATTAGGATATCGTGTCACAAAGCTGAAACGTGTGCGGATCATGAATGTTCACTTGAAGGACCTGAAAACAGGGGAGTACCGCCCTTTAACGGAAAAAGAATTAGCAGAACTGAAAAAGCAGATCGGGGAGGAAAAGCGATGAACGAGACAGAACGGATGAAGGAACTGGTCAAAAAGCTGAACGAAGCGGCAAAAGCCTATTACCAGGAAGACCGGGAGATCATGAGCAACCTGGAGTACGACACGCTGTATGACGAACTGCAGGTATTAGAGGAAAAAACAGGCGTAACACTCGCCGGAAGCCCGACCACAAAAGTCGGCTACGAGGCGATGGACGAACTGCCGAAAGAAGCGCACGAGTCGCCGATGCTTTCCCTTGATAAAACGAAAGATGTGGAAGTGCTCCGCAGCTTCATCGGGGATCACAAAACGCTGCTATCCTGGAAGATGGACGGTCTGACCGTCGTTCTGACGTACCGCGGCGGTACCCTCGCAAAGGCCGTCACCCGTGGAAACGCGTGATCGGAGAGGTTGTCACGAACAATGCAAAAGTGTTTGAAAATATTCCCTTAAAAATCCCGTACCAGGGAGAGCTGGTTCTGCGCGGCGAGGCGATCATCCGCTATTCCGATTTTGAGAAGATCAACGAGGAGATCGAGGATGTCGATGCGAAATACAAGAATCCGAGGAACCTCTGCAGCGGTTCTGTGCGCCAGCTGAACAATGAGATTACGGCAAAACGCCACGTTCATTTTATGGCATTTGCGCTTGTGAGCGCTCCGGAACAGGATTTCGAAAATTCCAGAATCCGTCAGATGGAGTGGCTGAAAGAGCAGGGCTTCGAGGTGGTGGAATACAAGGCTGTCACCAAAGATAACCTCGACGAGGCGATGCAATATTTCTCCACGAAAATCGAGACAAACGATTTCCCGTCCGATGGCCTTGTCGCGTTGTATGACGATATCGCCTACGGAGAATCACTTGGCACAACCGCGAAATTCCCGCGGAACGCTTTCGCCTTCAAATGGGCGGATGAACAGAAGGAGACCACTCTGCTTGAAATTGAGTGGAGCCCGTCGAGAACCGGTCTCATCAATCCGGTTGCGGTTTTTGAGCCGGTCGAGCTGGAAGGAACTTCGGTTTCCCGCGCAAGCGTCCACAACATCAGTATCATGCGTTCGCTGGATCTCGGTGTGGGTGATAAAATCCTTGTCTACAAAGCAAACATGATCATTCCACAGATCTCAGAGAATCTGACGAGAAGCGGTGTGCGCGATATTCCGGAAACGTGTCCTGCCTGCGGCGGTGCCACCCGGATTCAGATGATGAACAATGTCGAGACCCTCTACTGTACGAATCCGGAGTGCCCGGCAAAATTCATGAAGGCATTCACCCTGTTTGTAAGCCGCGACGCGATGAACATCGACGCATGTCGGAGGCAACGCTCGAAAAATTCGTGGGCCACGCTTCATCCGTGAGTTTGCCGATATTTTCCGTCTCGACGCTACCGCGACGAGATTGTGGAGATGGACGGTTTCGGTGAAAAATCATACCAGAATCTGATCGACAGCATCGAGCGCGCGAAAAACACAACGCTGCCCCGTCTGATTTTCGGACTTGGCATCTTAAATATCGGTCTTGCAAACGCGAGAATGATCTGCAAAGCCTTCGATTTCGATCTCGACCGGATCCGGAATGCATCGGCGGAGGATTTCGCGCAGATCGACGGTGTCGGAGAAGTGATTGCAAAAAGCATCGTGGATTACTTTGCGGATGAGGAAAATAAAGAACGCCTTGAGCGCCTTCTGTCGTATCTGACGATTGAGAAGCCGCAGGCAAGCCAGGAAGAACAGAAATTAGCCGGTCTTACCTTCGTCATCACCGGAAGTGTGGAACATTTCCCGAACCGGAATGCATTAAAGGCAAGAATCGAGGAGCTCGGCGGAAAAGCCACCGGAAGTGTAACGGGAAAGACGAGCTATCTGATCAACAATGACACGACATCCAGTTCCTCCAAAAACCGGAAAGCACGCGAACTCGGCGTGCCGGTGATCTCAGAAGAGGAATTTCTGAAGATGACAGAAGAATAACGAAATATCTGCAAAGGCGGTTTGCATCCCGCGCGGGAATCTGCTATAATCGGAAACAGACGGCAGAAATTCCTGCCGGAAAAAGCAAACCGCCTGTCTGCGCAGAAAAAAGCGCGGCAGATCAAGAAGAATAGAAACGAGGAAAAAGAATATGCCGGTTAAAGTTCAGGCAGATTTACCTGTAAAAGAAATACTCGAAAGCGAAAATATATTCGTCATGGACGAGACAAGAGCGGTTCATCAGGACATCCGTCCGCTGAAGATTATGATCCTGAATCTGATGCCGCTCAAAGAAGATACCGAGCTGCAGCTTCTGCGCTCCCTTTCCAACACCTCCCTGCAGGTTGATGTCACCTTTCTGATGGTGGCAAGCCACGAGGCGAAAAATACATCGACCAGCCATCTGAACACGTTCTATGTGAAATTTGAGAATGTGCGGAAAAATTATTACGACGGTATGATCATCACCGGTGCACCGGTCGAGCAGATGGAATTTGAAGAAGTTGACTACTGGGATGAACTGACAAAGATCATGGACTGGACGAACACACACGTTACCTCCACGATGTTCCTCTGCTGGGGAGCCCAGGCGAGTCTGTATCATTTCTACGGACTGAAGAAACGGATGCTTCCGGAGAAGAAATTCGGGCTGTTCTGGCACAAAGTCAACAACCGCAAGATCCCGCTTGTGCGAGGCTTCGATGACGAGTTTTGGCACCGCATTCCCGCCACACAGAAGTACCGATCGACGATATCCGTGCCTGCAAAGATGTCACGATTCTCGCAGAGTCCGACGAAGCCGGATTCTATCTTGGCATGGCGGAAGAGGGAAGAAAGATTTTTGTGATGGGTCATCCGGAGTACGACCGTATGACGCTCGACGGCGAGTACCACCGCGATAAAGACAAAGGACTCCCGATTGAGATTCCGAAGAACTATTATAAAAACGACGATCCAAATACAAAACCAGTGCTTTTATGGCGGTCACATGCGAACAATCTGTATACGAACTGGCTGAACTACTATGTATACCAGGTGACCCCGTATAATCTTGACGGAACTCCGGATTTTTCGGGAAAATAAGAGAGAAAAAGACCCCCCGCACCGGGCGCACACCGGCTGCGGGGGGTTGCTGTAAAAATCTGCTATAAAAAACGGAAAGCTTTCCGGGCTTACCGTTTGAAATCAAATAATGTTTTCAGCGGAATTTCGAGTGCTTCCGCAATATCCATCAGCTTGTTTAGAGACAGAGAGGTATGACTGTTTGGCGCTTCGATGTTGCTCATATGTGTACGGCTGATCTGGACAGCTTCGGCAAGCTCACTTTGCGTTAATCCGCGTGCTCTGCGATAAAAAGCGATGGTAAGACCGAGGAGGCGCATCTCCTCCGTATGACGTTCTCCCATTGCTATGGCTCCTTTCTGAACAGAGTGATACAAAGACTTATATAATATTTATCTTAAACGATTAAATACCAAAAAGAAACAACTTTAAATTTTTATAATGCACATGTAAATTGTGCAAAATATAGAAATTATCCATCAGAATAATAGGAAAACAGGAAAAAGAGTTCTTTTGACAAATGAGAGGTTTTTGTGTATGCTGTAGAAAGCACCAACAAATAAAATCGGAGGTTTTTGCATATGAAAGAGTCGATCCATACCATTCCGCTGATGGATGCATTCAAGGCGGAAGATGAGTGCCCGTTCTGCTATCTGGAGCGGGAAGCAGAGCAGCATGCGATTTCGTTTGCGCTCGGTTCCGGCGCATCCTATATGGAGGATGATGTGCGTGCGGAAACAGACGCGATGGGATTCTGCCGCCACCACTATAAAATGATGTACGATTACGGAAACCGTCTCGGAAGCGGTCTGATTTTATCCACCCATCTGAAAAAACTGAACCAGGAGCTTGCCGCACAGATGAATCTGTTTGCACCGGGAAAATCCTCGGTGTTCAAGCGGATGCAGAAGACATCCCTCGACAAACAGGGCCGTGAGACTGCGATCGGCCAGTGGATTGATGAGAAGACGCATTCGTGCTACGTCTGCGATCACTTCAAGGCAAACTATAACCGCTATCTTGATACGTTCTTTGATCTCTACAAAAAAGACGAGGAGTTTGCAAGACTGTTCCGCGAGGGAAAAGGCTTCTGTCTGCCGCATTTTGCGGATCTGGTAGAAACGGCGGAGAAAAAGCTGAATGATAAACAGAAAGCGGAATTTTACCCGGTTCTGTTCAAAATCATGAAAGAAAATTACCAGCGGCTGCAGGAAGAGGTAACATGGTTTACTGACAAATTCGATTACCGCAACAAGGATAAGGACTGGGGAAATTCAAAAGATTCCATCCAGCGCTGTATGCAAAAATTAGGCGGCGGCTATCCGGCGGACGAGCCGTTTACGGAAGGATTATAATTCTTGTTTATAAAAGGAGCATAAAGTTTCGATGCAGAAGTTTTATCAGAGATTAAAAGAGAATCAAAAGGAGCGCGCCCGGTGCGCGTTTCTTGTTTTGTATTTCGGCGTGCTGGCGGTGCTGCTGTTTCTGGCGCGCCCGCTGCTGGATACGACGGCGGCAGACCGGGAGTGGAGTATTCACTTTCTGTTCCCGTGCCTGCTGGCGTGTATCATACTGACGACAGTCGTCAGTTTCTGCCGGTTTGCTGCAAAGCCGGACCAGAAACCAAAACCGCGCTATGTGGGATGGAAACAGCCGATTCTGATGCTGGCAAACGCAGCCTATCTGTTTGCCACACTGGAATTTGTCACAAACAGCCAGTTCCGGGAGATGAAATGGTATTATGCGTTGTTGAATATCGGTGTCATTTTCGTACTTTCCATTCTCGTTTCCCTCTTTCTGAACTCCATCCGCCGCGCGATGATTTTCATGAACATCTTTTATTTCTGCATGAGTCTGGTATTCTACTATGTTTATCTGTTCCGCGGAGAAGCGTTCCAGCTCATCGACCTGTACAGCATTGCGACGGCGGCGGACGTAGTCGGCGGCTACAAATTCGAGATCACAGGTGAAATCGTGACTTCGTTTATCACGATGATGCTCGTTGTGCGCCTCTGGCTGCAGAGCCGGGAATACCGTTTTGCACGGAAAACGAGGAATAAAATTCTGCTCCGCGTGGCTGCTGCTGTGCTGACGCTCGGAACATACCTGGCGTACATGAATCTGAACTGGAACGCCGAGTTCGGTGTCATCAGTGACCTCTGGAATCCGGCGAAGACATACCGCCAGTACGGAACGACGGTCGGTTTTACCGCGGTCGCCAAATACATGCGCCTGACACCGCCGGACGGCTATTCGAAAGACGAAGTGACAGCGATTGCCGATACGAGCGAGAAAGAGACGAAAACAGAAGATCTTCGAAAAGATAATGCGGATAGCGTGACACCCGTCAACATCATCGCGATCATGAACGAGTCGTGGTTTGACTACCGTTCCGTCGGCGATCCGCAGACGAGCGAGAGCTACATGCCGTTCCTCGACTCGCTGACCGAAAATATCATCAAAGGGCACACGCTGACGTGTACCAAGGGCGGCGGAACAGCAAAAACGGAGTATGAGTTCCTGACCGGAAACTCCTGTAAGCGGTTCCCGGGCATGGTGCCGTACGTCAGCTACTTTACGCACAGCCAGTATTCCCTTGTCACGACGTTAAAGGACCAGGGTTATCAGGCAATTGCGATGCATCCGAACAAGGCGACAAACTGGAAGCGGAGCACGGCATACCGTTTCCTTGATTTTGATGATTTCATCTCGATTGATCAGTTCTCCGATACGGCCAAGCGGTACCGCGGCATGATCAGCGATCAGGCGAACTATGAGAAGATCGTGGAAACCTACGAGAACAAGGAGCCGGGCAGCCCGCTCTTCCTCTTTGATGTGACGATGCAGAACCACAGCGGCTACACGAACCGTTATTTCCAGGCGGATATCAACTGCAACGGCTACGACAGTGATGAGGCCGATCAGTATTTCTCCCTGTTAAAGCTTTCCGATGAGGCAATTTCCTATCTGATCCGGTATTTCCAGCGGGTGGACGAGCCGACGATGATCATTATGTTCGGCGATCATTCCCCGAAACTGCCGGATGCGTTTGAAACATGGATTGCCGGAGACGCTTATCAGAATCTTTCGGTCGAGGATCAGGAGAAGTTCTATGGAACCCCGTTCTTCATTTGGACCAACTACAGCATGAAATCCGAGAGCAATGTCTGGATCAGCACAAACTATCTCTCAAGCTATGCGTTAAGCCTTACCGGCCTGGAACTGACACCGTACAACGAGTATCTGCTTGACCTGCGCGAGAAGATGCCGGCGCTCAATCACCTCGGCTTTTTAGCAAGTGACGGAACCTGGTACCGCTGGAACGACAGCGATGCGCCGGAGGAGGATCTCGAGTACGAACGGCAGTATGAATGCCTGCAGTACAATGAACTGATCGACAAAAAAGACCGGGATGACAGCTTTTTTACAATTTCCGGTGAAAAAGACGAAGAATAAGGGCTTTCCCTACTTGCCAGAAAACGGAAATCTATGGTAGACTATACTCCGTATGACCGGGAAACCCCGGCGGTAACTTCACGTTTACAATTAAGAATAAGAAAATGAGGTTTTAAAAAGTATGATTGCAGCAAATAATGTGACACTTCGTGTCGGAAAAAAAGCGTTGTTTGAAGATGTCAATATCAAATTCACCGAGGGAAACTGCTACGGCATGATCGGTGCCAACGGAGCGGGAAAATCAACCTTTCTGAAAATCCTGTCCGGCCAGCTTGAACCGACAAACGGAGACGTAACCATCACACCGGGCCAGCGTCTTTCCTTCCTCGAGCAGGACCACTTCAAATACGACAGCTATCCGGTACTCGACACCGTTATCATGGGAAATGCCCGTCTCTATGAGATCATGAAAGAGAAAGAGGCGCTGTACGCAAAAGAAGACTTCACCGATGAGGACGGTATCAAAGCGAGCGAGCTCGAGGGTGAGTTTGCAGAGATGAACGGCTGGGAGGCAGAGACCGATGCAGAGCAGCTCTTAAACGGCCTTGGCATTGAGCCGGAACTGCACTACGCACAGATGGCAGACCTGACCGGCAGCCAGAAGGTCAAAGTTCTTCTTGCAAGAGCCCTGTTCGGAAACCCGGATATCCTTCTTCTTGACGAGCCGACCAACCACTTGGACCTCGATGCGATCGAGTGGCTTGAGGAGTTCCTGATCAACTTCGAGAATACCGTTATCGTTGTATCCCACGACCGTTACTTCCTGAATAAAGTCTGCACCCAGATCGCAGATATAGATTACGGAAAAATCCAGCTCTATGCCGGAAACTACGACTTCTGGTTTGAGTCCAGCCAGCTGCTGGTAAAACAGATGAAAGAGGCGAACAAGAAGAAAGAGGAGAAGATCAAAGAGTTACAGGACTTCATCTCTAGATTCAGTGCCAACGCATCGAAGAGTAAACAGGCTACTTCCCGTAAGAAAGCCTTGGAGAAAATCCAGCTCGACGATATCAAACCGTCCAGCCGGAAATATCCTTACATCGATTTCCGTCCGAACCGTGAGATCGGAAACGACGTTCTGCAGGTAGAGGGACTGACCAAAACCGTAGACGGCGTGAAAATCCTGGATAACTTAAGCTTCACCCTCGGAAGAGAAGATAAAGTTGCTTTCGTCGGAAGCAACGAGCAGGCGATCACCATGCTGTTCAAGATTCTGACCGGAGAAGAAGAGCCGGATTCCGGTTACTACAAATGGGGCGTAACCACTACACAGGCTTACTTCCCGAAGGACAACACCGCAGAATTCGACTGCGACCTGACTATCGCAGACTGGCTGACCCAGTATTCCGAGATCAAGGACGTAACGTATGTCCGCGGATTCCTCGGAAGAATGCTTTTTGCCGGTGAGGACGGTGTGAAACGTGTCAGAGTCCTTTCTGGAGGAGAGAAAGTGCGCTGCCTGCTCTCCAAGATGATGATTTCCGGTGCAAACGTTCTCGTTCTTGACGAGCCGACCAACCATCTGGATATGGAGTCCATCACTGCACTGAACAACGGTCTGATCAAATTCCCGGGCGTGCTCTTGTTCACCTGCCACGACCATCAGTTTGTACAGACCACAGCAAACCGTATCATGGAGATCCTTCCGAACGGCGCGCTGATCGATAAGATGACCACCTACGACGAGTATCTTGCAAGCGATGAGATGGCAAGAAAACGTCATGTCTACACAATGACAGAGGAAGATAATTAAAGATGAGCAAAAAGACGACAGTTTCCGGCATTCTGCTGGTGTTGCTTGTGCTGGCCACAACGCCGCTTCTTGGAACGGACAACGTTTCGTTCCTGAAGTGGTGGCTTATGACCCTGGTGCTCGGTATTGGATTTTATCCGGCTGCCGCAGCGCTGTTTCCGCGGTTTCATGACCGGGGATGGATGTTTTCTAAAGTGCTTGGCATCGTTGTTTCCGGTTTTGCTGTATTTGCTCTTGGAAGCTTCGGACTGGTTCCGTTTACCGCACCGGTCTGCCTGATCACAGTCGGTGTACTGATCCTGGCTTCTTGGATTTTCGGATGCTTTAAGGTACGCGTCCATGCGCCGGAAATCGACTTCCTGATGATGGAAGAAGTGTTGTTTTTCGCCTTTTTCCTTCTCTGGACCTACCTTGCGGGCTTTCACCCGGAGGCACACGGAACCGAAAAATTCATGGATTATGGTTTTATGAAGGCCATGATGCGCAGCACCGCCGTTCCGGCAGAGGATCTCTGGTACAGCGGAAGCGGTATTAACTACTATTACGGCGGCCAGTTCTATGCCGTATTTCTGACGAAGATTACCTTCACGGATGTAAAGCAGACGTACCATCTGATGCGTACGATGGTGGCATCGTTCGCGTTTGTTCTGCCGTTTTCGATCACCTACCATCTGGCAGAGTCGCGTGCGTGCCACTGCATCCGGAAAGAGGGCGGCAATAAAAGCCAGATTGCACCGGTGCTTGGCGGTCTTCTTTCGGGAGGCGCCGTTTCCCTTGCAGGAAATATGCACTATGTGATTTACGGCTGCATCCGACAGTGGCTGGGACTGAACGAATCGGCTTACTGGTTCCCGAGTTCGACCCGCTATATCGGGTATGACCCGCTTGTGGAAAATGACCGCACGATTCATGAGTTTCCATCGTATTCCTTTGTGCTCGGCGACCTGCATGCCCATGTGGTGAATGTCATGTTCGTCCTGCTGGTGCTGGGCCTTTTATATTCCTACGTGAAAAATACCTGCCGTGATCCGGAAAAAGAGTGGAAATGGTCGTTAAAAGACGTTCTGTTTCAGCCGCAGATCATCGCGGCGGGCTTTCTGATCGGTGTGTTCCACTGGTCCAACTACTGGGATTTTGTTATCTATTTCGTCGTGATTGCAGGCTTCTCTCTGTACGGTGCGCTGTACCGGTATCATGCGCGGGCGAAAGAGACGATCGGAACGGTTCTCCTGCAGGCTGCAGAAGCTTTTGCAATTGGAACGATTGTCGCCCTTCCGTTTACAATGAAGTTTGAGACGATGGTTTCCGGTGTCGGCATTGCCAAGCACCATTCGATGCTGTATCAGCTGGCGATTCTCTGGGGCCTTCCGACGGTGCTCGTTGTGCTGTTTATCGCAGCCGTTCTGCTAGCATGGCGGAAAAACTGCCATCTTCCGGGCATGGAGAGGCAGGGACAGATTGTACTTGCCGATGGAAAGACGCAGGAAGAGGTGGAAGAGCAGGCCGTTGCCCTGATTCTGGGAGAGAAAAAACCGGAGCCGGGCGAAAAAGAAACGGCGGAAAAGCCAAAAAAAGTTTCTGCCTTCTGTAATTTCTGGAGAGAGATTGCGGTGAGCGATATGGTGATCGGTATTTTAGGCCTCTGTGCCATCGGCCTTATCATCATTCCGGAGCTCGTCTATGTGCGCGATATCTACGAAGAATCGTATGCGCGCTCCAACACGATGTTCAAGCTGACGTATCAGGCATTTATCCTGTTCGGTATCTGCATGAGCTACATCATCACGCGGTTCCTGCTCTGGAAAAAGAGCGGATTCTGCAGGTGTTCGGCGGAATCGGGCTGGTACTGCTTTTATGGACGTTCGGCTATTTTGGAACGAGCGTGTACTCCTGGTTCGGAAATGTTTTCGATCTGTCCGAGTACCGCGGACTCGATGCGACAGCGTATCTGGAAAATGTCTTTTCCGAGGACGCAGGTGCCATCCGCTGGCTGGATGAAACAATAGAAGGACAGTCGGTTGTGCTTGAGGCGAACGGCGACAGCTACAGCGATTACGAGCGTGTTTCCGCAATGACCGGCCTTCCGACCGTGCTTGGATGGTATGTCCATGAATGGCTCTGGAGAGGGGATCCCGCAGACTTAATGTCCGCGCCGAGGACGTGAAACAGATGTACACCTCGACCGATACGAATGAAGTGCTGCGCCTGCTGGAGCAGTATCATGTGACCTACATTTTTGTGGGAAGCAAAGAAAAGGAGAAATACGGCGATGCACTGAACGAATCGCTGCTGCAGTCCATCGGAGATATCGTTTACCAGGATACTGCGTCCGGTACGTATATTCTTCAGGTGCAGGATACATAAAGAACAAAAACAGGAGAAAAGAACCGCCGGGTGCGGCATCTTTTCTCCTGTTTTTCATATAATACAGGGAATGCAGAAGAAAGTGCGAAGGGCAGACCATGCGGAGATTCCGAAAAGTGCGGCACGTTCCTCTGCCGCTTCTGGCTGTGATGATGGCGGCTATTCTGTTTGCAGAGCTGGCACGGTGTGAAAGAGAAGGCGCGAAAGAGACAGCGGCGGAAGCAGAAAAAGTGTGCCCCGCCGTGCGGCGCTGACATTTGATGACGGGCCGAATGCGTGCTATACGCCGGAGGTGCTTGAAATTTTAAAAGAAAATGAATTCCGGCAACGTTTTTTCTGCAGGGGCAGTGTCTTGCCGGAAACGAAGAAATCGTCCGCCGGATGCATGCGGAAGGCATCTGATCGGAAATCATACGTTTCATCATGTTCAGCTTACGAAAGTATCAGAAGAGGAAGCGAGGGAGGAGGTCGTGAAAACAAACAATGCAATCTACGAGATCACAGGGGAATATCCTGTCTATATCCGTCCGCCGTTCGGGGAATGGAGAGAGGGGCTGGACCTTGTAGTGACGATGATCCCGGTACTCTGGGATGTGGATTCCCGCGACTGGGAGAGCCAGAACACCGCGTCGATCTGCAGCGAGGTGCTTCCGAATGTGAAGGATGGCAGCATTATTCTCATGCATGACGGCTACCGCGCGACAGTGGAAGCGCTGCGGCGGATCTTAAAAGAATTAAAAGAAGAGGGATACACGTTTGTGACGGTGCGTGAGCTGATTGAAGAATAGCTTCCGCGGATTCCATCGAACATAGTTGCGGAGAATCCGAGATTAAGGGGTTGAGGATACCCGCCAAAATGTGATAAGATAAATGGCAGGAAGAAAAATGGGGTGAAAAATACATGGATTTGTTTGATTATATGAAAGAAACCACAATGGAAAAAGAGTCCCCCCTCGCATCGCGCATGCGCCCGACAACGCTGGACGAGGTGGTTGGACAGGAGCACATCATCGGCCCTGGAAAGCTGTTGTACCGTGCGATCAAGGCGGATAAACTCGGCTCCGTCATTTTCTACGGCCCTCCGGGAACGGGAAAAACGACGCTTGCCCGCGTCATCGCCAACACGACAAGCGCAGAGTTTACCCAGCTGAATGCCACGACAGCCGGCAAAAAGGATATGGAAGAAGTCGTAAAAGAAGCGCAGCAGCGGATCGGCATGTACGGCAAAAAGACGATTCTTTTTGTCGACGAGATCCACCGCTTCAACAAGGGGCAACAGGATTATCTGCTTCCGTTTGTGGAGGACGGCACACTCGTTCTGATTGGCGCGACGACGGAAAACCCGTATTTCGAGGTCAACGGGGCGCTGATTTCGCGTTCCATTATCTTTGAATTAAAGCCGCTCGAAAAAGAGGACATCGAAAAACTGCTGGAGCGCGCGGTGACGGACCGGTAAAGGGGCTCGGGACGTACAACGTTGTGCTCGATGCGGATGCAAAAGAGTTCCTCGCCGACATCGCAGGCGGTGACGCGAGAGCGGCCTTAAATGCAATCGAGCTGGGCGTCCTCTCGACGGAACGTCAGGCGGACGGAAAAATCCATATCGATCTCGAAACGGCATCGGAGTGCATCCAGAAGCGCGTCGTGCGGTACGACAAGACGGGCGATCAGCATTACGATACGATCTCTGCATTTATCAAGAGCATGCGCGGTTCTGACCCGGATGCGGCGGTCTTTTATCTGGCCAAAATGCTGTATGCCGGGGAGGATATCAAGTTTATCGCCCGCCGCATCATGATCTGCGCGGCGGAGGATGTCGGCCTTGCCGATCCGAATGCCTTAAATGTAGCAGTTTCCGCGTCCCTTGCCGTGGAACGCGTCGGCATGCCGGAGGCGCAGATTATTCTGGCGGAGGCAGCCACGTATGTTGCCTGTGCACCAAAGAGTAATTCTTCGTGCGAGGCAGTCTTTGCGGCGATGAAGACGGTCGGAAGTGTGCGGACGTCGGTTCCGCCGCATCTGCAGGACGCCCATTATAAAGGTTCTGCCAAACTCGGCCACGGTCAAGGCTATCAGTATGCACATGATTACCCGAATCACTACGTCGAGCAGCAGTATCTGCCGGACGAGATCTTAGGAAGCCGTTTCCTTCATCTTGGAACGAACGGCTATGAGCAGAAAATCCGGGAAAACTTCAAAAAAATTGGAAAAGACATCGAATAAAAGGGGAAGAAATCATGACAGACTGGCTTGGAAAGCCGTATTATTCGCTGGACGCCTATCTGAAAAAGACGTTCGGGGAAAAAGTGTACAAGCTCTCGCTCGACGGCGGGATGACGTGTCCGAACCGGGACGGCACCTGCGGTGACCGGGGCTGCATTTTCTGCAGTGCGGGCGGCTCCGGTGATTTTGCCGGGGACAGAAACAAATCCATCCCGGAACAGATCCGGGAGCAGAAATCCCTCCTGCAGCAAAAGCGGCCGGTGCATAAGTTCATCGCCTATTTCCAGGCGTATACGAACACGTACGCGCCGGTGGAATATCTGGAAAAAATTTTCCGGGAGGCAATTTCGGACGAGGAGGTCGTGGTCCTTTCGATCGGAACGAGACCGGACTGCTTAGGGGAAGAGGTTCTTTCTCTGTTAGAAGAGCTGAACCGGATCAAACCGGTCTGGGTGGAGCTGGGACTGCAGACGATGCATGAAAAAACGGCACAGTATATCCGAAGGGGCTACCCGCTTTCCTGTTTTGAAGAGGCAGTAAACGAGCTGCACAGGCGGGGGATTCCCGTGATTGTCCACACGATCCTCGGTCTGCCGGGGGAGGGACAGGAAGAAGTCTTTGCAACAATGGATTACCTGAATGGACTTTCCATTTCCGGCATCAAGCTTCAGCTGCTTCATGTGCTGAAAAACACGGATCTTGCGGCGGACTACGCGGCCGGAAATTTGAGGTGCTGGAGCAGGATGCGTATCTTACCCTTGTCATTGACTGCCTGCGGCGCCTCCGTCCCGATTTTGTGATCCACCGTGTGACGGGAGACGGCCCCGGGGATCTTCTGATTGCACCAACATGGAGCCAGGCAAAACGCACCGTCTTAAATGAGCTGCATCATCGCATGAAAGAAGAACATGCGTATCAGGGACAGCTTCTGGACGAAGAAAAAGGAGGAAACACACCGTGATTGAATCATCCTTTACGTTATACAAACTGATTATTCTCTACATGCTGCAGAATGTGAATTTTCCGCTGTCAAATACACAGATTTCGGATTTTATCCTGGAAAAAGAGTACACGAACTACTTTCATCTCCAGGAGGCGTTAAGCGAGCTGCAGGATACAAAGCTGATCGAGATCGAGAAGGTGCGCAACACCTCGTACTACCACATGACTGAGGAGGGCAGCAAGACGCTTTCCTTCTTCGAAAACGAGATCTCTCCGGAAATCCGGGAGGAAATCGACCGCTATATGAAGGAACACTCCTATGAACTGCGGAAAAAAGCGTCCGTTGTGGCCGATTACTACAAGACCGCGGGAGATGACTACGAGGTCCGCTGTCAGGCAAGAGAGCGGAAGACGACTATTTTTGAGATTGTCGTGACGGTTCCGTCCGAGGAGGCGGCCAAAAAGATCTGCAGCAACTGGGAAAACCGGAGTCAGAAGATTTATGCTTCGATTATGAATGAACTGTCAAGATAACGATTGACAGGAATGGTGGCATATAATAGAATAAATTAGTATGTCTAAAAAGCATAAACATGGAAAACATAGTAAATAAGATTTTATATTCCAAAGGAGATAAAACTGTGCCTGATTATACAAAAGAAATTGAAAGACGGCGTACCTTTGCCATCATTTCCCACCCGGATGCCGGTAAAACCACACTGACTGAGAAATTCCTGCTGTACGGAGGAGCGATCAATCTCGCCGGTTCTGTAAAAGGAAAAGCGACTGCGCGCCATGCCGTATCCGACTGGATGGAGATCGAGAAAGAGCGTGGTATTTCCGTTACCTCTTCCGTTCTGCAGTTCAATTACGACGGCTACTGCATCAACATTCTGGATACCCCGGGACACCAGGACTTCTCGGAGGATACGTACCGTACCCTGATGGCAGCCGATTCCGCCGTCATGGTTATCGATGCATCGAAGGGTGTCGAGGCACAGACCAGAAAGCTGTTTAAAGTCTGTGTCATGCGCCACATCCCGATTTTTACCTTCATCAACAAGATGGACCGCGATGCGAACGATACCTTCGAGCTGCTCGACGAGATCGAAAAAGAGCTCGGCATTGCAACCTGCCCGATCAACTGGCCGATCGGTTCCGGAAAGAAATTCCGCGGTGTTTACGACCGTGACAAAAAGAAAGTCCTTACCTTCTCCGATACAATGAAGGGAACGAAGGAAGGTATCGAGGAAGAAATTGATATCGACGATCCGCATCTTCTCGATGTGGTCGATGAGGACCAGAAAGAACAGCTCATGGATGAGATCGAGCTGCTCGACGGCGCAAGTGCAGAGTTTGACCAGGAGCTTGTCAGCAAGGGAGAGCTCTCCCCGGTATTCTTCGGATCTGCGCTCACCAACTTTGGTGTGGAGACTTTCCTGCAGCACTTCCTCACGATGACGATGCCGCCGCTTCCGCGTACGGCAGACTGCGGCGTGATCGATCCGGTCAAAGAGGATTTCTCTGCGTTTGTCTTTAAAATCCAGGCAAACATGAACAAAGCACACCGTGACCGTATCGCATTCATGCGCATCTGCTCCGGCAAATTCGACGCCGGAATGGAAGTCTTCCATGTGCAGGGAGGAAAGAAAATGCGTCTTTCCCAGCCGCAGCAGATGATGGCGAGTGACCGTCATATTGTTGATGAAGCATACGCCGGCGATATCATCGGTGTATTTGACCCGGGCATCTTCTCCATCGGAGATACGATCTGTATGCCGGGCAGAAAATTCGCATACGAGGGAATTCCGACCTTCGCGCCGGAGCATTTTGCAAGAGTGCGCCAGCTCGATACGATGAAGAGAAAACAGTTCGTCAAGGGAATTTCCCAGATTGCACAGGAAGGTGCGATCCAGATTTTCCAGGAGTACAAAGGCGGCATGGAGGAGATCATCGTCGGCGTTGTCGGCGTCCTGCAGTTTGACGTTTTAAAATACCGTCTGGAGAACGAGTACAACGTAGATATCCGTCTGGAGAACCTGCCGTATGAGCACATCCGCTGGATCGCAAACAAAGAGGAGATCAACCTGGACCGTATTCAGGGTACATCCGATATGAAGAAGGTCATGGACCTCAAGGGAAATCCGCTGCTTCTCTTTGTCAATCCGTGGAGTGTCGGCATGGTACAGGATCGAAACAAAGACCTTGTGCTGACCGAATTCAGCAAAAACTAAGAACAAAAGCGCGGGATGCCGCTTAAAAAGGAGAAGGAATGAACTTATTCGATATTCTGGGCCCTGTGATGGTCGGTCCGTCGAGTTCGCACACAGCGGGGGCGGTGCGGATTGGATGGATGACGCAGAAACTTCTCGGGGAACAGCCGGTGGAAGCAAAAATACTGATGTACGGTTCCTTTGCCGCAACGGGAAAGGGCCATGGAACAGACCGCGGTCTCGTCGCGGGTCTTCTCGCATGCGGCCGGATGACGAGCGGATTCCGGACAGCTTTGAAATTGCCCGGAAGATGGGTCTTTCCTATTCATTCGGCATCGCCAATCTGACGAGTGCCCATCCGAACAGCGTCGTTCTGGAAGTAAAGGGAAAGAGCGGCCGGACGCTCGAGGTGCAGGCGTGCTCCCTTGGCGGCGGCCGTATCATGATCAACCGCCTCGACGGGCTGGATGTCAACTGCAGCTGCGAGATTCCGACCCTGATCGTCCACAATCTGGACCAGCCGGGCCACGTAGCCGAGGTTACGTCGATGCTGGCACATAAGTCAGTCAACATTGCGAATATGTCCCTCTACCGCGACAAGAGAGGCGGATCGGCCGTCATGGTCGTGGAGATGGATCAGCCGCTTCCCAAAGAGTCGCTGGAATGGCTGGAGCATCTTGAGGGCATTGTAAAGGTAACATACATCAACGTAACGGAAGGAGAAGAGGACGATGTCTTATAATTCACTGGAAGAAATTGTCCGAGAGTGCCAGGAAAAAGACCTGCCGTTTGATGAAGTCATCCTTCTGGACGATATGAATGAGAGAAATGTAAGCCGCGAAGAGTCCATTGAGACGATGCGCGGCATGTGGGAAGCCATGAAAGGCGCTGAACGGAATTACGACGGTTCGCTGCAGTCGAGAAGCGGTCTTGTGGGCGGCGCAGGAAAGACGATGCGCGCGTATGTCGAGAGCGGGAATACGCTCTGCGGACCGTTTGTCGGAAAAGTTATGGCATCTGCACTTGCGATGGGTGAGTCAAACGCCTGCATGAAGCGGATCGTTGCAGCACCGACCGCAGGAGCGTGCGGTGTGCTTCCGGCTGTGCTCGTGAATTACCAGAAAGAGAAGGGGACAGCGGATGAGCAGATCGTGCGTGCGCTCTACACGGCAGCCGGTATCGGCCAGGTCGTTGCGGCGCGGGCCTACATTGCGGGTGCTTCCGGCGGCTGCCAGGCCGAAATCGGAACAGCAAGCGCGATGGCGGCAGGCGCACTGACCGCACTTGGCGGCGGCACTCCGTCCCAGATCACGCATGCGGCAGCGATGGCATTAAAGAACCTGCTCGGTCTCGTGTGTGACCCGGTCGGCGGTCTTGTCGAGGTCCCGTGCGTCAAGCGGAATGTGATCGGTTCCGTGAATGCACTTTCTGCGGCGGACATGGCACTTGCGGGAATCATAAGCCGCATTCCGCCGGATCAGGTGATCGATGCGATGCGGGAAGTCGGCGACCAGATGCATCCGAGTCTGCGCGAAACCGGCCAGGGCGGCCTTGCCAACACGCCGGCAGCACGCGAGTGGTGCGCGGCACAGGAAGAAGAATAAAAAAAAACTTTTATTTTCGGAAAACTTTTGGTATAATAAAGGAAAGTCAGCCAAGGAGGAGGTTCTTTAAGATGGCAGAGGCAAAAATTCAGAAAAGAAACACTTATACGATATATGATGACGAAGGAATCGGAACCGTGCAGATTGCAGACGAGGTGGTAGCTATTATCGCAGGACTTGCGGCAACGGAAGTGGACGGGGTAGCCTCCATGGCCGGAAATATTACCAACGAATTAGTCAGCAAGCTTGGCATGAAAAATCTTTCCAAGGGTGTCAAAGTTGATGTACTCGACGGCGTTGTCTGCGTGGATCTTGCCCTCAATCTCAAATATGGATACGAGATTCCGGCAACCTGCAAAAACGTACAGGAAAAAGTAAAAACAGCGATCGAGAATATGACAGGCCTGGAAGTTTCCGATGTCAATGTAGCCATTGCAGGCGTGAATATGGAACAGACGAAATAAAAAACAACGAACCGCGAGGGAATAAGGCGACCCCTTACAACCCCGCGGTTCTTGTTAACTATTCAGAGCCAGATGAAATGGAAGAAAAATAGTTAATTAACTATACAGGAAGGAATTAAAACAGACAATGAACAGAAGCAAACTTCGCGAAAATATTTTTAAACTTCTCTATACCGCAGAGTTCCAGGAGAAAGAGGAGATGCCGCAGCAGATGTCTCTTTACTTTACGTACTCTGACGACAACGACGAGGATGAAGAAGTAACCGTAAGCGAAAAAGATCAGACCTATATGGAAGAGAAATACCATCATGTGACCGAGCACATCCCGGAAATCGACGAGATGCTGAACCGTACTTCCGAGGGCTGGAAAACGACCCGTATGGGAAAAGTAGACCTGGCGATCCTGCGTCTTGCCGTTTACGAGATGAAATTCGACGAGGACGTTCCGGTCGGTGTAGCCATCAACGAGGCCGTTGAGCTGGCAAAACGCTTCGGCAGAGACCAGTCTCCGTCCTTTATCAACGGTATTCTTGGAAAACTGGCAAGAGAAGAAGATGAGAAATAAAAATCAGAATGTTTACACCGTAGGCCAGGTCAATTCATACATCAAAAACATCTTTGACCAGGACTATATGCTCCGCCGGATTTACGTCAGCGGAGAAGTAAGCAACTGTAAATACCATCCGTCCGGCCATATCTATTTTTCCTTAAAAGATGCGGAAGGAACCATTTCCTGTGTCATGTTCGCCGGTTCGCGGCGCGGCCTCGCCTTCCCGATGCGGGACGGCGATAACGTGATTGTCGGCGGCAGCATCAGCGTCTATGAGCGGGACGGAAAGTATCAGATCTATGCAAAAGAGATCACAAAAGAGGGCGCCGGCCTTTTATACGAAAAGTATCTGGCCCTAAAAGCAGAACTGGAAGAGATGGGCATGTTTGCCCCGGAGTACAAGCAGCCGATTCCTGCGTATGTAAAGAAAATCGGCGTTGTCACAGCACCGATGGGAGCTGCTGTGCAGGATATCAAAAACATTGCACTCCGCCGGAATCCCTTTGTCCAGATCATCCTCTACCGGCCATGGTGCAGGGAGAGGGAGCGGCGGACAGCATCGTGGAGGGCATACGCCGTCTGGACGTACTGAATCTGGATGTGCTGATCGTGGGCCGCGGAGGCGGTTCGATCGAGGATCTTTGGGCGTTCAATGAGGAAAAAGTAGCGCGTGCCGTTTTTCCTGCCATACGCCGGTGATCTCCGCCGTCGGCCATGAGACCGACACAACGATCATCGATTTCGTGGCAGATCTGCGCGCCCCGACCCCGTCCGCAGCGGCGGAGCTGGCGGTCGCTGATGTCCGCGCGGTACTCAACACACTGGAAAATTATAAAAGCCGCATGAACCATGCGATGGCAAACCAGACGCAGAGAGCGAGAAGCCGCCTTCTGCAGTACGAGACAAAGTGGAAGTATCTCGGACCGGAAAATAAGATCCGTGACCAGAGAGCACGCCACGCCGAGCTGGAGCGTCGGTATACAGATGCGATGGAAGAAAAGCTCAAAGAAGCGCGCCACCGCCTTGCCCTTTACATTCAGGCGATGAAGGGTCTGTCTCCGCTGGACAAGCTGAACCAGGGCTATTCCTACGTGGAAAAAGAAGGAAAAGCCATCACTTCGGTGCAGGATGTCAAAGAAGGTGATCTGCTCGAAATCTGTGTATCAGACGGAAAGATCACAGCGCGCGCAGAGAAGACATCGGCCGTATCTTGGATGGAACAATCGTGAAAAAGCAGAGAATCGAGAAAACATGGGAAATATGGAAGCAGAAGAGAGAAAAGAAGAAGGAACCCCTTCCGGTGAGACACTGGAAGCAGCATTTGGAAAACTGGATCAGATGCTCGAAACGCTGGAGAGCAGCGATGTCAGCCTGGAAGACTCCTTTCGTTTATACAAGGAGGGAATGGAGCTTTTGAATGAATGCAGTCAGAAAATTGACCGCGTCGAGAAAAAAATGCTCCAGATGAATGAGGATGGAACATTCAGAGAATTTTAAAGCGGTACTCGAAGAAAAAACGCGGGAAACGGAAAGTATCATTGTCGCTTACCTGCCGAAAGAGGAAGGCTTTGCAAAGGAACTGGCAAAAGCATGAATTACAGTATGACAGCGGGCGGAAAGAGGCTTCGTCCGCTGCTTTTGCAGGAGAGTTTCCGTCTGTTCGGCGGAACCGGGGAGGCAGTAAAACCATTTATGGCAGCCATGGAGATGATTCACACCCATTCCCTGATCCACGATGATCTCCCTGCGATCGACAACGACGATTACCGCCGCGGCAGAAAAACGACCCATGTCGTCTTCGGGGAGGCCGTCGGCGTGCTGGCAGGAGACGCCCTTTTAAACTATGCATACGAGACAGCCTGGAAAGCCTTTCCACTGGAGGAGCACACCGACCGCGTAGTGCGTGCTTTTGGCATTCTCTGTCAGAAAACCGGAATTTCCGGCATGTTGGGCGGTCAGAGTGTTGACGTGATGAATGAAAAAGCCGGCCATTTCGCCATCGACCGTGAGATGCTGGACTACATTTACGAGAACAAGACTTCGGCGCTTTTAGAGGCTGCATGATGGCAGGTGCGGCACTTGCAGGAGCAAACGACGATGATCTTGACGCGCTCTGCCGGATTGCCTCCAAAGTCGGAATCGCGTTCCAGATCCGGGACGACATCCTGGATGTCACATCCACGATGGAGGAGCTTGGAAAGCCGGTTTTCAGCGATGAAAAGAATGAAAAAACAACGTATGTGACGATGTTTGGCACAGACGGGGCGGAGCAGGAGGTAAAACGGCTCACGAAAGAGGCCGTGGACGAACTGAAAAATCTGTCCTGTCCGGGAGATAAAATATTTCTGGAAGAGCTGTTTGAATCTCTGACTTCCAGAAAAAGTAAGGGATGATTTCATGTTAGAAAAAATACAGAAACCAAACGATATTAAGAAGATTCCGGCGGACCAGCTTCCGGCGCTTGCAGAGGAAATCCGGGAATTTATTATCGAGTCTTTGAGTAAAACCGGCGGCCATCTGGCGTCCAATCTTGGTGTCGTGGAACTGACGATTGCGATGCACCGCGTCTTCGATCTTCCAAAAGACAAGCTGATCTGGGATGTGGGACACCAGTCCTACACGCACAAGATTCTGACCGGGCGGAAAGACGGGTTTGAAACGCTGCGCCGGGAAGGCGGCATCAGCGGATTCCCGAAGCGGAGCGAGAGTGACTGCGATGTATTCGACACCGGCCACAGCTCGACCTCGATTTCCGCAGGCGTCGGCTATGTGCGTGCACGGGAACTGAAAAAAGAAAATTATTCCGTTGTTTCGATCATCGGAGATGGTGCGCTGACCGGCGGCATGGCGTACGAGGCGCTGAACAATGCGGCCAGCCTGAAATCGAATTTTATTATCGTTTTAAATGACAACGAAATGTCGATCACCGAGAATGTCGGCGGTATGTCATCGTACCTGTCCGGCCTTCGGACGGCATCGGCGTACACGGATTTCAAGATGGATGTCACAAAGGCATTGAACCGCATTCCGGGCATCGGACCTGGCATGGTGGATGCGATGCGGAAGACGAAAAGCAGCATCAAACAGATCATCATTCCGGGCATGCTGTTTGAGGATATGGGACTTACGTATTTAGGTCCTGTGGACGGCCACAACATTCCGCAGCTGATCAAGACCTTCCAGGAAGCAAAACGGTTTGAAGGACCGATTCTGGTGCATGTCCTGACACAGAAGGGCCGCGGCTATGAGCCGGCGATGCGCCACCCGGCAAGATTCCACGGTGCGGGTCCGTTCGATGTGAAAACAGGATTGCCGGTTGAAAATCCAATCCGACGTACACGGATGTCTTTTCCACGGTCATGCGGAAAATGGGAGATCGAAGAAAGGATGTTGCGGCAGTCACGGCGGCGATGATGACCGGTGTCGGACTGAAACGCTTCTCCAACATGTTCCCGGACCGCTGTTTCGATGTGGGAATCGCAGAAGAGCACGCGGTGACATTTGCAGCGGCACTGTCACTCGGCGGCATTACGCCTGTCGTTGCGATTTATTCTTCATTCCTGCAGCGGGCGTACGATCAGATCATGCATGACGTCTGTATGCAGAATCTCCATGTCGTCTTTGCGATTGACCGCGCCGGTCTTGTGGGCTACGACGGGGAGACACACCACGGCATTTTCGACCTTTCCTATCTGGGTTCGATGCCGAATATGACAATTCTTGCACCGAAGAACCTCTGGGAGCTTTCGGATATGATCAAATTTGCGGTCGATTACGACGGCCCGATCGCGGTGCGCTACCCGAGAGGGGAAGCGTATACGGGATTAAAAGAGTTCCGTGCGCCCATCTGCCTCGGAAAATCAGAAGTGATCCATGAGGGAAGCCGTGTTGCACTTCTTGCCGTCGGCAGTATGGTAAAAATGGCAGAAGAAGTGCAGAAACAGTTAAAAGAGCGGATGGATATGGATGCGGCGCTTGTGAATGCGCGGTTCGTCAAACCAATCGATGAAGAACTTCTTCGAAGCTTTGCCGATACGTATGAGCTTGTCGTAACACTCGAGGAAAATGTAAAAGACGGCGGCTTTGGAGAGCGCGTCCTTGCTTTTGCCGAGGAAGAAGACCTTCCGTTCGGCGTGGAGATCATTGCACTGCCGGACCGCTTTATTCCGCACGGAAGTGTATCATACCAGATGAAACAGGTCGCTTACGCCGGAAGATATCTGCGGCAGAATTGAGGAATACTACAGAAAACGGGGGCAGGAAGAAAGATGAAAAAACGATTAGATGTATTACTGGTAGAACGGGGCCTTGCCACATCGCGGGAAAAAGCGAAAGCCATGATTATGGCAGGAGAAGTTCTGGTGGATAATGAGCGGGAGGACAAAGCCGGTTCCATGTTCCCGGAAGAAGTGGAGATTGTCTTAAAAGGAAAACCACTGCCGTATGTGAGCCGCGGCGGCTTAAAATTAGAGAAAGCAATGAAAAACTTTAACCTTACCCTGGATGGAAAGGTCTGCATGGATGTCGGAGCATCCACCGGCGGCTTTACTGACTGTATGCTGCAGAACGGCGCCGTCAAGGTATATTCCGTGGATGTCGGCCACGGCCAGCTCGACTGGAAGCTGCGGAACGATCCGCGCGTTGTCTGTATGGAGCGCACGAACATCCGTTACGTCGTGACGGAGGATATCGAGGAGAGACCGTCCTTCGTATCGATCGACGTATCGTTTATCTCCCTGACCAAGGTGCTGCTTCCGGTCCGAAATCTGATGGAAGAGAACGGCGAAATTGCAGCTCTGATCAAGCCGCAGTTTGAGGCAGGACGCGAAAAAGTCGGCAAAAAAGGTGTTGTCCGTGATCCGGCTGTACACAAAGAAGTCATTGAGATGGTCATTTCCTATGCGAAAAGCATTTCCTTCGGCGTGCGCCATCTGGAATTTTCTCCGATCAAAGGACCGGAGGGAAATATCGAGTATCTCGTTCACCTTGTCCGGCTGCCGGACGGCGTGACAGAGGAAGAGACCAATGTCGATGTAGACGCCGTTGTAAAGAGCGCACACGATACACTGGATAAATAAAAGGGTTAAGGAGCATGATATGGAGCGATTTTACCTGATCACAAACAGAGCAAAAGACCCGGACCTTACCGTGACAGACCAGATCAGGCAATATCTGGAGGAGCGCGGAAAAACGTGTCTTCTCTGCGATAACAGCGAAAAAGGGGAAAAATACCATTATACGGATCCGGCGAAGGTTCCGTCAGATATCGACGGCATTCTGGTGCTCGGTGGTGACGGCACGCTTCTGCAGGCAGCAGGCGACGTGGTGGATTTACAGATTCCACTGCTCGGCATCAATCTGGGAACGCTCGGCTATCTTGCGGAAATCGACCGTGACACGCTTTATCCGGCGCTGGATCATCTGATGGCAGATGAGTATACGATTGAGCACCGCATGATGCTCTGTGGATCGATTTACCGGGACGGAAAGCTGATTGCGGAGGACGCGGCACTCAACGACATTACGATCACCCGTGAGGGAAACCTGCGTGTCGTCCGGTTCGACAATTACGTCAACGGGGAGTTTTTAAATTCCTACAGCGCCGATGGCATCATCATCGCAACGCCGACCGGTTCGACCGGCTACAGCCTCTCCGCGGGCGGCCCGATCATCTCACCGTCAGCCAGCCTGATGCTGATGACACCGCTTGCCCCGCACACCCTGAATACGAGAAGCATTGTCTTTCCGGCAGAGGATGTGATTGAGGTGGAGCTCGGGCCTTCGAGAGACGGCGGCATTGAACAGGGCATGGCATATTTTGACGGCGACACCCGCGTTCCGATGAAAACCGGCGACCGGATCGTGATCAAAAAGGCCAGACGGGATACTCTGATTGTGAAGATCAGCAACATCAGTTTTCTGGAGACATTAAGAAAGAAAATGGCAAACATTTAAGATATAGTTACTGGGGAAGGATGCTTGAAATGAAAATCGCGAGACATGCACAGATTATCAAATTAATTAACCAATATGACATTGAAACACAGGAGGAGCTGGCAAAGAAGCTGGAGGAGAGCGGCTTTGCCGTAACGCAGGCGACGATTTCGAGGGATATCCGCCAGCTGAAGCTCACAAAAGTACCAAAAGAGAACGGCGGAAGCCGCTATGCGGTTCTGCAGAACGCACCGTCCGAGGTTGGGAGCCGCTATGCGCGCGTGTTAAAAGACGCGTATATTTCCGTTGATCTTGCCAAGAATATTCTGGTCATCAAAACCGTGTCTGGAATGGCGATGGCGGCGGCAGCGGCTTTCGATGAGATGAACTGGAATGAAATTGTCGGCTGCATCGGCGGAGACGATACGATTCTCTGCGTGGCAAGAGACGATGATGCGGCGCTTGTGGCAGCAGAACGACTGAAAAAATGGTGGACGGCATGGAGGAGACGGGCGAAGAGTTCTAAAGAACGCACGTCTCTGCAAAAAGAGACAAAAAGATGACAGCAGGTGTGACACCGGAGGAAAAGAATGCTCACAAACTTACACGTAAAAAATCTGGCCCTGATCGACGAAGCGGAAGTGGAGTTCGGTCCGGGCCTGAATATACTGACCGGAGAAACCGGAGCCGGAAAATCCATCTTGATCGGTTCGATCAACGCGGCGCTTGGAAAGAAGATATCCCGCGAGATGATCCGGACGGGAGAGACAAGCGCGCTGGTGGAACTGGTCTTTGAAACCGAAAATCCGCATGTGCTGGAGCTGTTAAAAGAGACGGATCTCGGGGCGGAGGAGGGACAGGTGATTATTTCCAGAAAGATCACCGGATCCCGCAGCGTCTGCCGCATCAATGGCGAGGCATGCAATATCTCGCAGGTAAAAGCTCTTGCGTCCCTGCTGCTCGACATCCACGGCCAGCATGAGCACCAGTCGCTGCTCTATCCGGACCGGCAGATCGCGATTCTTGACGCGTTTGCGGGAACCGAGGCGGCCACGGCAAAAGGAGAGGTCCGGGCGCTGTACCAGGAGTGGAAGAATGTCCGAAAGGAGCTCTCGGCGTACGAACTCGGCGAGGAGGCAAGAAAGCGGGAGGCAGCATTTCTTACGTTTGAAATCAACGAGATTGATCAGGCAGAGCTAAAAGAGGGCGAGGACGAAGCGTTGGAAACTGCGTACCGGAAAATGGGCCATGCGAAAAAGATCGCGGAATCTCTGCAGACGGTATATGCGATCACCGGCTACGGTGCAGAGAACAGCGCCGGGGAGCAGGTCGGCCGCGCAATCCGGGAGCTGCAGCAGGCCGCGGTGTACGACGATGCACTTTCCGGTCCGTCGCAGACCCTTTCCGATATTGACGGACTGCTGAATGATTTCAACCGCGAAATTTCCGCATATCTTTCCGAACTGACCTTTTCCGAAGAAGAGTATTACGAGACGGAAAAGCGGCTCGATGAGATCAACCGCCTGAAAGCAAAGTATGGAAAGACGATGGAAGAGATTGCCGCATACCGCGAAGAACAGCAGAAAAAACTGGAAAAACTGGAAAATTTTGAGAGCTGCCGCGCCGCACTGCAGGAGCAGTTACAGAAAACGGAGCAGAAACTGGATGCGGCCGCACATAATCTGTCCAAAATCCGCAGAAACTATGCAAAACGGCTCGAAACACAGATTATCGAAGGTCTGCGCGACCTGAATTTCCTGCATGTCGCATTTGAAATTTCATTTGAAAAGACAAAAAGCTACACCGAAAACGGAACCGATGCTGTGGAGTTCTTAATCTCCACAAACCCGGGCGAAGCGATCCGTCCGCTGGCGAAAGTTGTTTCCGGCGGTGAACTGTCGCGAATCATGCTTGCAATCAAGACGATTCTTGCCGACCGCGACGAGACAGAAACTCTGATTTTCGATGAAATCGACACCGGAATCAGCGGAAGGACGGCGCAGAAGGTTTCCGAAAAAATGGCACAGATCGGGCAGCGCCATCAGGTCATCTGCATCACCCATCTGCCGCAGATCGCGGCGATGGCAGATTCTCATTTTGAAATCGAAAAAAACGTCGAAGAAAACGAGACCGTCACATCGATCCATCCATTATCCGAGGAAGATTCTGTCAGAGAACTGGCAAGAATGCTTGGCGGCGCGAAAATTACGGATTCTGTTCTGGCAAATGCCAGCGAGATGAAGGAATTGGCACAGGTACAAAAATCTGCAAGACTCAAATAAAGAGAAGTCCGCATACTAAGAGGGAAATCACGAAACAAAGCGTGGTTTCCCTCTTTTCGCGGGCGCGAGTCAAAGTCCGTGCCTGCACGAGAACTTGACGACCGCCGCGAAAACAAAAGAAATGCCGCAGTTCTGCCTGCGGCGGAAAGGATGGGAATGCAAATGACGAGAAAACAAAAATACCGAAGAGTCCTGCTTGCGCTGGCGGCGCTGTTTCTGATCCTCGCCGTTCTTCTTGCTACGATGCCATGCGCGAATCCCTGCCGGATACGATGTATGTGGATGAGAACAGCGAAAGCCCGTTTCAGCCGCTCACGAAACATCCACTTCTGACGATTTCGGAAGATACGAAGGAAGCAGAAAAACCGAATTCGGAGAAACGGGTGAAACGGTTGTAGAATGTTCCGCCGCCGGGATCCCGCTGAAAAAGATCCGTGTGATCCAGGAAGAACGGCCGAAAGTTGCCGTCTGCGGAGCGCCGGTCGGTATCTATATGGAGACCGACGGTGTGATGGTGATCCGTACAGCCGAAATCCGTTCGTCCGACGGAACCGTCAGCCGTCCGTCAGAAAATATTCTTCGGGAAGGCGACTATATCACAAAAGTAAACGGACAGAGCATCCGCAGCAAGCAGGATCTGATTGATGCAGTAAAAGTATCAAACGGTTCCCCGGTGTATCTTTCCCTGCTTCGGGACGGGGAAACGATCGAAGTGCAGGTGACACCGCAGAAAAGCCAGGACGGCACCTGCCGCCTCGGGGCCTGGGTCCGCGACAATATGCAGGGAATCGGAACACTGACTTTCGTGGAACCGGACGGAACCTTTGCAGCGCTCGGCCATGGAATCAGTGATATCGATACCGGAAAAATGCTCCAATTGAACGGCGGAGAACTGTATCTGACACAGATTCTGTCTGTGATCCCGGGAAAAGCGGGTGTACCGGGTGAACTGCAGGGCGTGATCCATTACGAAGAAAAGAACCGTATCGGGTCAGTGGCGGAGAATACCATCTACGGTATCCACGGCGTTCTGGACAGGGAAAAAAGCAGTGCACTGCCGCTTACCGTGACGGAAATTGCCTATCGGCAGGAGATCGAGACGGGCCCGGCCACCGTGCGGATGTGCGTGGACAATACGGTAGAAGAGTATGAGGCGGAGATTACAGAAATCGATCTTGGAAGCGAGAATACGAACAAAAATTTTGTGCTCGAAATTACCGATCAACGGCTGCTACAGAAAACCGGCGGCATCGTACAGGGAAATTCCGGCTCGCCGGTGCTCCAGAACGGAAGGCTGATCGGCGCCATTACCCATGTTTTCGTAAACCATCCAGAAAAAGGCTACGGTGTCTTTGCGGAAAACATGCTTGCACGGAACTGAAAAAATATGCGTTAATTTGGTTGAAATTGTTACAAACTTCCGAATTTTTACGGAAAATGTCGATCGAATTTTCAAAAATTTACGGGAAATATATTGAAAATGCGAAAAAATAAAATTATAATGTCTGTGTGATTGGAAAAAGTTCAGAAGAAAACGGATGCAGTGAAATTCCGGAAAGACTATGAGTTTTTGCAAAGGAGAGCTTTATGGAAAAGATCAACATTGCCATCGCGGATGATAACGAACGCATGCAGGAAATGCTTGGGAACGTCATAAAACAGGATGACACGCTTGAACTGATCGGGCAGACCGGAAACGGAAATGATATCTACAGTATCATCCGCGACAAAGAACCGGACGTCGTACTGCTTGACATTTTCATGCCGAAGATGGATGGTCTGACTGTAATGGAGAAAGTCAATGAGGATAAAAATCTGAAAAAAAGACCTGCCTTTATCGTTGTCTCCGCCGTAGGAGAGGAGAGGATCACCGAAGATGCGTTCCGGCTCGGCGCTTACTATTACGTCTTAAAACCGTTCGACAACGAAACTCTTCTGAACCGGATCAAAGCAACAAAAGGAATGACATCAGTAAGAAGATACCATCCAAGAAATTTTACAAACCCCGGAAAAGAGCCGATCTGTCCGCCGGAAAACAGTCTGGAAATTGATGTGACAAATATGATCCACGAGATCGGCGTTCCTGCCCATATCAAAGGATACCAGTACCTGCGCGATGCGATTCTGCTTTCCGTAGAGGACACGGAAATGCTCAATTCCATTACCAAGATTCTCTATCCGACCATCGCGAAACGCCACCAGACAACGTCAAGTCGTGTCGAGCGTGCCATCCGCCATGCGATTGAAGTGGCCTGGAGCCGCGGCAAAATGGACACAATCGACGAGCTGTTCGGCTATACCGTGAACAACCGCAAGGGTAAACCGACAAATTCTGAATTTATTGCATTAATTGCAGATAAAATACGTCTTGAACTGAAAAATCAGTAAAAAGTAACAAAAAAATCCGAACAAACGGAGAAATTACAGAAGTTTAGACTTTTTTTTCTGGACAAAGTACGGTATAATACAGACAGGACGTTGATTATCCTTTCGCGTTTCATAGGATCGTGACAAAAAGGAAGGAATTACAGAAAACAAAGATGCGATAATCAGCATGAAATTACAGGAGGATTCTTTTCATGAAAAATATT
>ENA-OQHA01000110-OQHA01000110.1-human-gut-metagenome-genome-assembly--contig:-NODE-110-length-42128-cov-6.265256_pt1 | contig 42128 bp, 39 predicted proteins | sample MGYA00242558_ERZ504707 | MGnify/ENA primary metagenome ERZ504707 (study PRJEB26092, sample SAMD00036197) | human gut metagenome | host: Homo sapiens | study: EMG produced TPA metagenomics assembly of... | reverse complement strand
CTTTTACAAGTCTCTTCATACGCCATCTCATTATGTTAGCCCCAACACACGGATTCCTTCTTCAAAGTTTTCCAGTAATTCTTGCTCAGTAATACCGCACAAATTATTGTAAGCCTGCTGCAAGGAAATGTCTTCCAGATATTCAAATCGCTGAACACACTTATTTTACTGAACTTTGTCACACCAGTCAACAAAGCAAAACGGAGATATGCATCCATCGACTTCAAAGCTCCATAAAAAGCTTTCAACGTATTACGGTACTCGGTCAACAACGCTTCATTGCCAATAGCCTGGAGCATGGGCTTATCGTACTCATCCACCAGTACCACCACATTCTTTCCCGTTTTTTCGGCCGCACGGCGAATCATCCCGTTGAAACGGCGGGCTACTCCTATTTCACTCTCCGAAGCCCCATAAAGACTTTCCCAGTATTGTAGATTTTCCTCCAGCACATGAATCAACGCTTCCGGAGTGTCGTATTTTTGTGCATTCAAATCCAGATGCAATGCAGGATATGTAGTCCATTCCTTTTCCAAAGTTTCCATAGCCAAGCCATGGAAAAGTTCTTTTTTCCCTTGGAAGTAAGCTTCCAACGTAGATATAAGCAGACTTTTCCCAAAGCGTCGCGGACGACTCAGAAAGTAGTATTTACCCGTTTTTACCAACTGATAAATCTGTGCGGTCTTATCGACATAACAATAGTCTCCTTTCCGTATCTCTTCAAAACTCTGTATGCCTACCGGATAAATCATGCTCCTCATCTGAAATGAAATTTACTGTTTCTGCAAACTTACATAAAATCTCTAGAATAGCCCTGCAAAACAAAGAATGGTTCAATAACAACCCTATAGAAAAACATTCGCACATAGTGCCATACGCACCGGTTACCAATAACCGACAGCACGCATCATTTTCCCTTCAGTATCTTCATAGCTATATCCATATACCGTGTGATGTCAGTCGTAATCTCACGGTTATATACATCGCAACGCTTACGGCCCAGGCGCACGACAATGGCATCCAAATCGGGAATAGCGATAATGTATTGACCCAGCATACCACGCATGTAAGAGCAACGCATACCGTGATAATCCATCACCCACGTCTGGAAACCATAATAACTGAGTGAATCCTTGCCCCACTGGTCTTTCAGGTACGAAGCGGGACGCATCAGTTCGTCCATATAGGCTTCGGAAACCAGTTGACGGCCGTGCCAATTGCCACGATGTAACAAAAGACTCCCGAAACGGGCTACATCGCGGGCCGTGGTATGGAAGCAACAGAAGGCTTTTTCGTCACCGTCTTTTTTGTCCAGCAACCAATAGGCATCCCGTTCGGCCTGCATCGGACGCCAGAGCTTCTCTACGGCATAGTCGCTTAGTGTTTGCCCGGTGGCTGCCTCGATGACAAAAGCTAACAATTGAGTCTCACCACTACGGTAGGAATATTGCACGCCGGGACGGTCAACTACCTCCAGGCCCGTCACCAAGTCGTAAAGATCGTTACCATAATAACCGTGCGTTGTGACAGAAAAGAGCGAAGCGTACGCCTCATCCCACGCCATGCCTCCACTCATGGTCAGCAAATGGCGCAGGGTGACGTCAGCCTGCATTCCTTTTGTATAGACAGGTATGTAGCGCGATACGGGATCGTCCAGACTATGAATCTTTCCTTCGTCGAGGGCAACTCCCGCCAGTAGTCCCACGATGGTCTTTGTAGCAGAATAGATATTTGAGGTCAGTGTATCATTCCACCTGTCACGGTAACTTTCGAAGACGATGCTGTCACGACGGATAACGAGGAAGGACACGGTGCGCAGGCTGTCCAGATAGTGCGCATCTTTTTCTGCCAGTTGGTAACGGTTATAATCAGTAGAAAGGGGCCAGTGCCACACGTCATCGGGATTATGGTGTACCGTGTGCCGGTGAAAGGTTTCCAGGTCGTCGATGACGGGCATCCAGTGAATGAGCGCCTGACGGGCGTAGTAGGGCAACGAAGCATACACCACGCCTATTACCACTACCAGAGCGACGAGCAAGCGGAGAATGTTTTCTTTTTGTTTCATAGGATTTCAGGTCGTTTCATCACAGAAAATATGGAATTTGTGACTCAGATTAATAACTCTGTGAAAGTTCATGTACATTGTAACATTTACAAAAATACATTTTTCTTCTATCCATTGTACAAAAACAGTCATAAGATACATCATATAGGATATATATACCTTCATTTCTATAGAAGCCATTTTATTCGTACCTTTGCCCCACAATAAAAACGAACTCAATATTTCACCATGATACATTCCTTCCACACCCCGACTGATGGCATCGCCTTGCCGAAAGCCTTCACTTTTCCTTTCCACTACACCCCTCACCCGCTCACCCGACTGGCGGCCGATGAGGTACGTCAGTACCTGCTCACACGGGACGATTGGCAGGAGGAACTTCGTCAGGGAAAGATGTTCGGGGTACTGGTAATAAAGAATTCCGAAGGAAAACTGGGCTACCTGGCCGCTTTTTCGGGCAATCTGGCTGGAAGCAACCACCACGCGTTTTTCGTACCTCCGGTGTATGACCTCCTGCAACCCGACGGATTTTTCCGTATCGAGGAAGCGGAGATTTCCGGCATCAACCACCGGATTGCCACCATGGAAGCCAGCGAGGCATACTGCTCGGCACGGGAAGAATGGAAGAAGGTGGAAGAAGAGGCACAAGCCATACTGGCTTCTGAAAAACAGAAGCTGAAAGAGGCGAAAACCCTCCGTGAACAACGTCGGAAGGAAGGCGTTTCACCCGAAAAAGCGGAAGCAATGTCACGCGAAAGCCAGTTTCAGAAAGCAGAGTTCAAACGGTTGGAACGGAGATTGAAAGAGAAAGTACAGGCGGCCGGAGAGGCTTTTCAGGCATTCGAGCAAGAGATTCAGACCTTGCGCCACGAACGGAAAACTCGTTCGGCGGCTCTCCAGTTGCGTCTGTTCGCCCAGTTCCGCATGCTCAACGCACGGGGGGAAGTGGAAGATTTATGCGAGATTTTCCGCTCTACTCCGCAAAAGACACCGCCGGCCGGTGCAGGCGAATGCGCACTCCCTAAATTACTTCAGTATGCTTACCTGCATCAGCTCCAGCCATTGGCTATGGGCGAGTTTTGGTGGGGCATGTCACCCAAGGACGAGATTCGCCGCGAAGGACATTTCTATCCGTCGTGCAAAGGGAAATGTGAACCGATTCTGAAACACATGCTCGTGGGACTGGACGTGGAACCGAACCCGCTGGAGGAGGATGTACACCGCCAGACGGCACTGGAGATTCTCTACGAGGACGAATGGCTGGTGGTGGTACACAAACCGGCAGGCATGCTCTCCGTACCGGGCAAGAACGACCTCGACTCTATTCTACAGCGATTGCACAATCTTTATCCCAAGGCCACCGGTCCACTTATCGTGCACCGCTTGGACATGGCTACTTCCGGCCTGCTGCTTGCGGCCAAAACGAAGGAAGTGCACAAGGAACTTCAGGCACTTTTCGAAACGCGTCTTATCCAAAAGCGTTACACAGCCCTGTTGGAAGGAGAACTAGAAACTGACGAGGGCATCATCGACCTGCCCATCTGTCCGAACCCGATGGATCGTCCGCGCCAGATGGTGAGCCGGGAGTATGGTAAACGGGCTATCACTTCCTACAGGGTACTGGAACGCAAAGACGGAAGAACACGAGTTACATTCTATCCGCATACGGGACGTACCCATCAGCTCCGTGTACATGCCGCCCATCCGGAGGGACTGAACCATCCGATGGTAGGCGACGACCTATACGGCCAGCCGTCTGACCGTCTGTATCTGCACGCCGCCGCGCTGGAGTTCGTACATCCGGTGACTGGAGAAAAACTACACATCGTAAAAGAAGCTGATTTCTAATAAGTTACAAATTTCCTCTTTTCTCTCAAAAAAACGCCTTTGCGTTTAAAAGAAAACGCAAGTACGTTTAAGGTAAAACGCACTTGCGTTTCATGTCAAATGTACTTGCGTTTGAACCAAAACGCACTTGCGTTTTTCTGGCTGACAAAAAGCGACACATAACTGACAGATTTTCAGTGTAAAAGCATCACAAAATGACAATTCGTCAGGTTTTTATTCTTTACAAGCTGTGGCAAAGAATTTGAATTAAACTAAGCGTCGCAAGCAGGCCTGCAAGCATACAGGACGGGCTGCGACAAACGAAATGAAAATAATAAGAAACCACAACTAATAACGAGAAAGGAGACCATTTATGAACTTTAACAACTTTACAATCAAATCGCAAGAGGCAGTGCAGGAAGCGGTAAATCTGGTACAGAGCCGTGGACAGCAGGCCATCGAGCCGGAACATTTGATGGCAGGTTTGCTGAAGGTGGGCGAAAATGTAACGAACTTCATTTTCCAGAAACTCGGCATAAACGGCCAGCAGATAGAAACCGTACTCGACAGACAAATTGCCTCACTGCCGAAAGTTTCAGGTGGGGAAGCTTACCTGAGCCGAAGCGCCAACGAGGTGTTGCAGAAAGCCTTGGAAGTATCTAAGGAACTGGGTGATGAATATGTGTCACTGGAAGCCTTGTTGCTGGCACTGCTGAACGTGAAAAGTACGGTGGCCACCATCCTGAAAGATGCAGGCCTTACCGACAAGGAACTGCGGGCTGCCATTCAGGAACTGCGTCAGGGACAGAAAGTCACCTCACAGTCGAGCGAAGATACCTATCAGTCATTAAACAAATATGCCATCAACCTGATTGAAGCTGCACGAAGCGGAAAACTTGACCCGGTTATCGGCCGTGACGAGGAAATCCGACGGGTATTGCAGATTTTGAGCCGACGTACGAAGAACAATCCGATTCTGATTGGTGAACCGGGTACGGGTAAGACGGCTATCGTAGAGGGACTGGCACAACGAATCCTGCGTGGAGATGTGCCGGAAAACTTGAAGAACAAGCAGCTGTTCTCACTGGATATGGGTGCGCTGGTAGCAGGTGCCAAATACAAAGGTGAATTTGAGGAACGTCTGAAATCGGTTATCAACGAAGTGACGAAGTCCGACGGAAACATCATCCTCTTTATCGATGAAATCCACACGCTGGTGGGTGCCGGAAAAGGGGAAGGTGCCATGGATGCCGCCAACATTCTGAAACCGGCCCTGGCCCGTGGCGAACTGCGGAGCATCGGTGCCACTACCCTCGATGAATACCAGAAGTATTTCGAAAAGGATAAGGCATTGGAACGTCGTTTTCAGACAGTCATGGTAGACGAACCGGATACGGCCAGCTCTATCTCCATCTTGCGTGGACTGAAGGAGCGCTACGAGAACCACCATCAAGTGCGTATCAAAGACGAAGCCATCATCGCGGCAGTGGAACTGAGCAACCGTTACATTTCCGACCGTTTCTTGCCGGATAAGGCCATCGACCTGATGGATGAAGCGGCTGCCAAACTGCGTATGGAGCGTGATTCGCTTCCGGAAGAACTGGATGAAATCGAACGTCGGCTGAAGCAGCTCGAAATTGAACGTGAGGCTATCAAGCGTGAAAAGGACGAGGCTAAACTGGCTCAACTGAACAAGGAGATTGCAGAACTGAAGGAACAGGAGACTTCTTACAAGGCTAAATGGCAGAGTGAGAAAGAACTGGTGAACAAGATTCAGCAGAACAAGAAGGAAATCGAACAACTGAAGTTTGAAGCCGACAAGGCAGAGCGTGAAGGTGATTACGGACGTGTAGCTGAAATCCGCTACGGAAAGCTTCAGGCACTGGAGAACGAAATCAAGTCTATCCAGGAAGATCTGAAGAAGAAGCAGGGTGACAGCGCTTTAATCAAGGAAGAGGTAACGGCTGAAGACATCGCCGATGTAGTTTCTCGCTGGACGGGCATACCGGTAAGCAAGATGCTGCAAAGCGAAAGAGAGAAGCTGCTTCACCTGGAAGATGAGCTGCACAAGCGGGTTATCGGACAGGACGAAGCCATCGAAGCCGTGGCTGATGCCGTACGCCGTAGCCGTGCCGGACTGCAAGACCCGAAACGTCCGATTGGTTCATTCATCTTCTTGGGTACGACGGGTGTAGGTAAGACCGAACTGGCCAAGGCACTGGCAGAATACCTGTTCGATGATGAATCGCTGATGACGCGTATCGACATGAGTGAGTATCAGGAAAAGCATACCGTGTCACGTCTGATTGGTGCGCCTCCGGGATACGTAGGTTACGATGAAGGTGGTCAGCTTACTGAAGCCGTACGCCGGAAACCGTATTCTGTCGTGCTGTTCGATGAAATCGAAAAGGCTCATCCGGATGTGTTCAACATTTTGTTGCAGGTATTGGACGACGGACGTCTGACCGACAACAAGGGACGTACGGTGAACTTCAAGAACACCATCATTATCATGACTTCTAACCTGGGCAGTGCTACATTCAGAGTCAGTTCGAGAAGATTAACGACCAGAACCATGACCAGATTGTAGAAGAGACCAAGAAAGAGGTGATGAACATGCTGAAGAAGACCATCCGTCCGGAATTCCTGAACCGTATTGACGAGACCATCATGTTCCAGCCGCTGAACAAGCCGCAAATCGAACAGATTGTCCGCTTGCAAATCAACGGTATCCGGAAGATGCTGAAAGGCAATGGAGTGACTTTGCAGATGACAGATGCAGCTGTCGACTTCCTGGCCACTGCAGGTTACGATCCTGAATTCGGTGCACGTCCGGTAAAACGTGCCATCCAGCGCTACTTGCTGAACGATTTGTCAAAGAAGCTTCTGTCACAAGAAGTGAACCGCGAAAAACCGATCATCGTAGAACGCGAAGGAGATGCATTGAAGTTCCGCAACTAAGTCAGCGGGGTTTCCCTATCTTCTATATAAAAACAAACCCTCCGCAGGGATTTCCTCAAAAGGATACCTGCGGAGGGTTTTTGTTTGTCTGTATATGATATGAATTCTTTCGAATCAGGGTATCGTCATGCGCTTCAACTCATCCAGCGTGCCGTTGAACACATTCAAATCTACATCCTCACGGATGCCCGGCAAACGTCCCACATCGGTATGCTGCCAGAAACGCCACTGCCCTTTGTATTCCACCGAGTCGGCATAATAATGGGCTATCCAATACGGATATGAGTTGAAAACGGAATCGTTCAGGTAACGGGTCTTAAATTTATAAGAGGTATAGAGAATCGGTTTTACCCGATAATAATCTTCGATTTTATCCAACCAGACTTTCAAGTCGCGGCGAAGCTTTTTCTCATCTTCTCCCTCACCTCGATGTCGAGCACCGGAGGCAAATCGCCCGATTCCAGTTTCACGGAGCGGATAAAGAAATCGGCCTGACGGGAAGCGTCTGTCTTGGGATTGTAAAAATGATAGGCTCCGCGGATAAATCCGTGCTTGCGGGCCTCATCGAAATTATGGATAAAGGCTGTATCGCTGAAATCACCTCCCTCGGAAGCTTTCATAAATACGAAACGTACAGGAAAAGGGGCTGTCTGGGTTTTCTGCAGTTCACTCCAGTCTATCTGTCCCTGATGGTGGGACACATCGAAACCGTGCACTTCAAATCCGTATGGCAGACATACCCCGTATGCTTTCATGCCATAGCAGGGTTTCCAGCGGTAGGCGTACGGACGAATAAAGAAATAATAAAAACAGATGACAAAACAGGCTCCAATGAAACCGAGCAGCAGGTAATAACACCACGAAGGCATCTGCCACCGACGGATGGTCTTCTTCCCTTTGGAAGTCCTGCCCGACGTTCTTCCGGAAGCGGTCTTCTTACTGCCTGTCGCTTTTCGGGTCGCAGGACGCTTGCGGGTAGTTTTTTTCACGGGCTCGTTCACCGCGAGAATGGGTGATTTCTTTGTCATCTTAACTAAAAGTTTATAGAGAATTTCAACAGATGTACGGCAGAACCGGTTGAGCTTGTTTCAACAAATAGCGAAGAATCCGGCCCTCTTTCGGTCGGCCTGATTCTTCGCTAAATTAATTTTCCTATAGAAAGTTCCTTCCGGGAATTCAGGAATCAAATTATTTTGCCTGTTCGTACTGCAGAGTCTTAGTCGGCTGGTCGCAAACTTCTGTAGGACCGAAGTACTGGATAGGACCCGGATAAACGTAAGCAGTTTCCTTAGCCCAAGTGTCACGTACGGCAGCAAATGCTTGAACGGAGCACCATCCAGTTTCACCAGTGCTTTCTGGATAACCGGTTTCATTTCACCGTGACGACGTTCCATGTTCATCATCATAGTGATAGGCACACCACCTGCAATCCATTCTGCAGCAGGAGCTGTAGTGTTACGTACAGAAGACATGTAACCAGTCTTACCGTTAGCAATCAACATAGATGCAGTGTAACCCAATGAGTAGCAGTAGTCAGCATCGAAGTTAGAAGGAGCAGCGCAACGTCCTTCGTAACCGAAGAAGTGGTGCTGAGCAGCAAACTTACCTACGAACTTGCCTTCTTCTTTCCATGCAGCCAGCTTAGTAGCTACCATTTCAGACAGCAGCTTTTCAGTTTCAATCAAAGAAACCTGTACGTTTCCGTGCGGGTCACGGTCAAGCGACAACTGACGAGCTACGCCTTCCGGCAAAGAAGCATAGATAGCAGCATTTTCAGGAGACAACTTGCTGATAATATAATCACGCTGTTTAGAACGCTTGATGCTGTTGAATTCTTCACCGTTAGCAGCCAGGAAGTCGTTCAATTCAGCAATCAGACGCTTCATAGCAGGGATAAATTCAATCAAACCTTCCGGAATCAATACGGTACCGAAGTTGTTACCAGCAGCAGCACGGTCAGCAACTACCTGAGCGATATAAGTAACAATGTCATCCAAAGACATGTTCTTAGCTTCTACTTCTTCTGAGATGATACAGATGTTCGGCTGAGTTTGCAAAGCACATTCCAGTGCGATGTGAGAAGCTGAACGTCCCATCAACTTGATGAAGTGCCAGTATTTACGAGCTGAGTTACAATCGCGTTCGATGTTACCGATAACTTCTGAGTAAGTCTTGCAGGCAGTATCGAAACCGAATGAAGTTTCAATCATGTCGTTCTTCAAGTCACCGTCGATAGTCTTCGGGCAACCGATTACCTGCACGCCATAGTTCTTAGCAGCATAGTATTCAGCCAATACACAAGCGTTTGTGTTAGAATCGTCTCCACCGATAATTACCAGCGCCTTGATACCCAGTTCTTTCAAGATTTCATATCCTTTTTCGAACTGTTCTTCTTTTTCCAGTTTGGTACGTCCTGAACCGATAATATCGAAACCACCAGTGTTACGGTATTCATCGATGATATCAGCTGTCAGTTCCATATAGTTGTGGTCAACCAAACCGCCAGGACCCAGGATAAAACCGTACAATTTGTTAGCCGGGTTCAGTTTCTTGATACCGTCGAACAAACCTGAGATTACGTTGTGGCCACCAGGAGCCTGTCCACCAGACAAGATTACGCCGACGTTCATCGGAGCAAATTCTTTAGCTTCACCTTCCACAAACTGAATCAACGGCATACCGTATGTGTTCGGGAACAGCTTCTTGATTTCTTCCTGATCGGCTACAGACTGAGTCGGTTCGCTTCCTTAGCTACTACAGCACCAGTCAACGCTTTCGGCAATTTCGGCTGGTAAGCAGCTCTTGCGATTTGTAATGCACTTTTTGTCATAATTGTTATTTTTATAAAGGTGTATGAATTAATCTTTATTGTTGCTGTGCAAATTTCGTATTTTTTTTGCAAATATGAAAGAAAGCCGGCATTTTTAGCCGCATCTAGCTTCTTTTCTCTTCTTCTACCCTTGCCTTGATACGCTCCAGCAGGCGCAGACATCCCTGCAGACGCGGATTCTCATGACACACGTAGGCCTGCATGATTAACCGGTGCACGGTTTCTTTGACATCGGGTATATAGACAGCCTTGTCCAGTTGCATCTCTGCCGGAAATTCGGCCTGCTCTGCCCAGGCTTTCAGCTCGTCTACTTCTTCAATGGTATATACATTCTTGTCCATATAATAGATGATATTAAAAGGGATAACCTACTGCAAAATGAAACGCGAAGTCGCGCTTGAAATCAGGAGAGATAATCGGATAACGGTCGCGTCCGGTGTACATCGGATTGATAGCCTTCATACCTCCGTCGAAACGGATAATCAGGAAGTCCAGGTCGAAACGCAATCCTAATCCGTAGGCCACGGCCAGCTGTTTATAGAAACGGTTGAACTTGAAAAGTCCTTCGGGCTGCATTTCCCGATTTCGGATGGTCCACACATTTCCGGCATCCACAAATGCCGCACCGTTCAGTTTCCAAAACAAATGGGTACGATACTCCAGATTCAGGTCGAGCTTGATGTCACCGGTATGGTTTACATAATCCAGACTGTTGCTGTCGCCACGGTACCCCCCCGGTCCCAACGAACGGACACTCCATCCGCGCACACTGTTGGCACCTCCGGAGAAATAGAGTTTTTCAAATGGAAGGCTCTTGGAATTTCCGTACGGAACGGCCACCCCTACCCCCACATGGAACACCAAGGCATTACGGTCGTCAATCATGAAATTCTTGGCATAATCGAAATCCGTCTTTACATACTGCGCAAAACTGATATTGGCCATCTGATATGCTCCCCGTTCTTCGGACTACCATTAATCATCCGTGAAAACAAATACAACAAGTTGCCCGACTCTTCAATATTGAAACGGATAGAATAAGAATTGCGTTGCGATGTCTTCAATGTAGTAGCACCCGAACTATTATAAGTATAAGTATAGCCCAGACGCACAATAAACAAGTCTTCATAGCTATAACGCAGTAATGGATTCCTTTCGTCCATATAGTCTAGGTATTCACGAAAAGTTTCCGAACGATAGGGCATGTAAATATAATTCAAGTCGAACACATCAAAACGATGGGTCGCTCCACGCTTTCCCCAACGGTAACTCCAGGCCGCAGAAGCCACAGTACGCTCAAACTCCGGACGAATCTGCCAGTTGTATTTTACCGTTACCTCAGAAGTAGCACGCTACGACGACGGAAATCAGACGACAGGAAAGGAAACATAAATTCCGGGAAGCTCAAGCTGGTTTCTACCCCGTATTCCAGGTAGTTGCTGTTGGCATATCCTTCCAGTCCTGTAACCGCTTCGTATGCCCCACGCAGCTTAATGGTAAAGGTTTCAGAACCCTTAAACAAGTTCCGGTGGGAATAAGCTACGGAAGCTGCAGCACCCAAGTCGCCCGCCGAGTTGGTACCTTCAATTTCAAAAGAAAGCGACTTGTTCTTGTTTCGGGTAAGCATGACGTACGCATCCAGATAAGCCGAATCAGCCTCCAACTCTTCACGAAAACGGATGTTGGAATATTTCAGGATGTTCAGTCGCCCCAAAGCAGAATAAGTATTCTGCACATCGCGATTACGATACAGTTTTCCAGATTGCAAATAATTATAATCACTGATTACCTGCGGACGCAAGAACAACTTATCCTTATAAAAAAAATTCACTCCTCCCGAGCGAAGAGAATCCACTCCTTTCAAGCTCTCGGAAGTCAGCTCTGCAAAGTCCACATCGAACATAAAATCAACGTTGCGAATATAATACTGACGATGCTGTGAAGGAGGGTCTTCCTTCTTTCGCTGATAAGGATGGAGTTGCATAATCAAGTCGACATTGCGCGAGTTACGCATGGTATCGACTGATACGTAATAAAATCTTTGTTGAAACGATAATAGCCCCGGTTCTGAAGATACTGTGTAATGCGGTCACGTTCTTGATCAAGCTTGTTTACATCGAGACGGGAGCCAGACTTCAGATAAGAACGAGCTGAATCTGCCATCAGATAATCATGTATCTGGTAGTCAGCAATATCGTATGCCACATGCGAAATCAGATAAGGCTCACCAGAATGAATCTGATAACCAACTTTAATTTTTTTCCCTTTCACCTGGGTGTACATACTCACCTGCCGCTCATGTATCCCATGTTGCGCACCGCCTGTTCTATCTGCAAGCGGGTTTCTTCCGCCAAGTTCGGGTCATAAATACGGGGAGCATCTCCCATACGGTACAAGAAACGGTTAATCCACTTTGTAGAATCCTTTCCAGCTGCTCCGTAAATATACATAGGGAGTTTCACCAGACTGAACCACTTGGCATTGGGTGTCTGGCGAAGATACATATTCATCTGCGAAGGCTTGATTTCCTTGTTATCTGATTCTACTTTTACGTTATCCAGAAGATAGTGTCCCTCAGGAATGAATTTACTGACCGAACATCCGCTCAGAAAAAGCAGCAGGACAAGCAGGCCGATATAGATACGGGGGATTATCTTCATACAAACTGAAACTATATGCAAAATTTTATATGCAAAGATAGGCAATATTAAAAATATCTTCTTAGCTTTGTTCTTAAAATATAATTAAAAATCCCCGTCACACTATGCTGAGCAAAAACAGAATCAAATATATCCGGTCATTGGAGATGAAAAATACCGGAAAGCAGAAAAAGCTTTCTTGGCCGAAGGTAACAAACTGGTCAACGACCTGCTGGGACACTTTTCATGCAAACTGTTAATTGCTACGGCCCAGTGGCTGGAGGCTCATCCGCTTCTGCTCGCTCAGGAAACCATTGAGGTAAGTGCGGAGGAACTGGCACGTGCCAGTCTGCTGAAAACCCCGCAAGAAGTGCTGGCTGTATTCGAACTACCTTCTTATACTTATGATGATTCATTACCCGGCCATTCACTCTGTCTGGCACTGGATGACGTGCAAGACCCGGGTAACTTAGGCACCATCATCCGTATTGCCGACTGGTTTGGCATAGAGGATATTTTCTGTTCACAGGTACTGCCGACGCCTTTAACCCGAAAACCGTACAGGCAACAATGGGAGCTTTGGCACGCGTCAAGCTGCATTACTGCGATTTGAAAGAATTCATTCGTGTGCAGACAGAAAGAAACGTACCGGTATTTGGTACTTTCCTGGACGGGAAAAACATCTATTCGCAGGAATTATCGGCACAAGGGGTTATCATAATGGGGAATGAAGGGAACGGAGTGTGCAAAGAAATTGAAGCACTCGTTTCTCAAAAACTGCTGATTCCTAACTACCCGCAAGGAAAGGATACCAGTGAATCATTGAACGTAGCAGTGGCCACTGCCATCGTGTGTGCGGAATTCCGCCGCCGTCCGTCATAAACGCACCAGACGGCTTCGTTCGGTAAATTCCATCTTCTGCAAATCAAAAACGGCACATGGAAAGCATAAAGCGGCTGGTCTCCTGTCACCGCAGAAACTGTCCGCGCACGAAACTCCTGAAATGTTTCGCCTTTTCTTAATTCCGAATCAGAAGCTGCCAGAACAATCAGTCCGCCCAGCCACTGGGTATTCCGGACCTCTTCTTCTAAAGGCTCCATCGACACCCACGTACGACCAGACACTTCCAACCCTATACGCTGCATGCGGAACAGTTTGTCCTGCCCCGCATGCCAGAGATAATGAGATGCATAATACTGCATAAGTATCAGCGTTTGGTAATTTCCTGCCGTTTTACCCTACGAAGGGTATCGTTCTGCGCAAGTGTATCAGCTTTTACGGCTACAGAATCAATCTGCTTCTGCAAATTCTCTTCATGCATGCGATAACGCATCAGACGTATATCGCTGATTAAGGCCGATGAATGTTCTTTTCCGGCGTAATACATGAATCCGCTCACACTCTTGTACTTAAATGCAGAATCCGGACGAAGCATCAGGCGCTGTATACCCGAAGCCTCCACCACCCGACTGATTCCCTGCGTACTGTCGTTATCAAATACCAGGTTCATGGCCATCACTACCTTACCTTCATGCTTACCTTTAGGCAGGAAAGAGAAATTTGCTTCCAGTACCATCTTGTCCCTCTCGTGGAACGATGTATCAGCCTTCAAATCGAAAGTCAGCTTATTAGTGAGTGTAGAAGAGGTCAGCCAATAAATGGTACGGTCCTGCCAGAGGTCTACCGTATCACCCGACAATGAAACCGCCACCTCTCCGCTGCTGCGTACTGTCTGTTTTTTCAGCAGCTCGGCAGTAGTTTCCATGCGCTTCTGCAGATTCTGATAAATCGTATTCATCTCGTCGCTGTGACGTGAATACCATACCATAGACGAATCAAACTCCGCCTCTGTTACTCCATGCTTCTGGAATACGTATGCCAGGTAAGCCTGTTTCTTGTAATTCTCATCGTAAGGCAAATCCGCACTCATCGTAGTTGCCAGATGGTAATCATAAAGCAGGTTCTCCATGGCTTGCGGCTGAATAATTTCCTCCGGCACTTTCTTGCCACAGCTCCACATGCCGCACAGCGCCAGCATGGACACTCCTATAAGCGATATTCGTTTCATTTCTTGGCTTCTTTATGGGAAGAATTCGCATGTGTTTCCGTATTCAGGTAATGCGAATAAAAAATAAGCAAGGCAATGATGCCGCAACTGATAGCCGCATCGGCAAAGTTAAAAATAGGGCTGAAGAAAATAAAGTGATCACCTCCTACAAAAGGCATCCAGTCAGGCCAGTAGGTATCGATAATCGGGAAGTAGAACATATCGACCACCTTGCCATGTAACCAGTCGGAATATCCCTGCCCCAGTGGAACCCACGAAGCGATCTGCGAATGCGTACTCTCGCTGAATATCTCTCCATAGAACACACAGTCGATGATGTTACCCACTGCGCCGGCCAGAATCAAGGAAAGACAAACCAGGTAACCATTCTTCACCTTGTCCGTCCGTTTCACCAGTTTCACCAGATAGACCGTAATCAATATGGCAGCCACGATACGGAAAAGCGTCAGGAACAGTTTGGCAAAAATCTCCAGGCCAAAAGCCATACCGTTGTTTTCCGTAAAATAGATATAAAACCAGTCGGTCACATGAATATTCTCATGCAAATACATGTTCGTCTTCACCGCAATCTTGATAAGCTGGTCGATAATCAGCACTCCTGCCACCACAAGAGTAACCAGACGTCCTGAGTGAAAAATTTTTCATCTTCTTCAATTTGCAAATTGGATTCAAAAAAATTGAGAACTGAAAATTGAAAATGGATCACTTTGAAAAGTCCCGTTTCTCAATTTTCAATTCCCAATCTTCAATTAAAAATTCATTTCGTTACTTCTTTCCCTGCTGCTTGGCCTCGATACTCAATGTAGCATGAGGAACAGCACGAAGGCGCTCAGCGGGAATCAATTTACCTGTTTCGCGACAGATGCCGTAAGTTTTGTTTTCAATACGGACAAGCGCCGCACGCAAGTTTTGAATGAACTTCAGCTGACGGGCAGCCAGACGAGTAGTTTCTTCTTTCGATAAGGTATTGGCACCTTCTTCCAACACTTTATATGTGGGAGATGTATCGTCAGTATCGTTACCATCTGTGTTCATTATACTACTTTTCAGTTTCTCATAGTCGCGTTCCGCGAGCTGAAGTTTCTCCATGATAATGGCGCGGAATTCCTCAAGTTCTGCGTCAGAATACCTTGTTTTTTCAGCCATAGTGCTTAAGTTTTAAGTTAATAATAGTATCCACCGACTAAAGCCGGGTGGATGAGTTCATATTACAGCTTCGTTACATTTACATACAACGAGAAGTCATCAAAGTTAAGTTCAGTACCGTCAACCACTTCATCAGCCAATGTCAGTGAGTTAGCTAGCACCTGGTTGCAAATATAAGTATTATATTCATTTATCGCGTCATCGGTATTTGAATTTTTTGACAGCACGATAGCAATCTTGTCAGTAATTTCAAAACCGCTGCTCTTACGGATATTCTGAATACGGTTCACCAGTTCGCGAGCAATACCTTCACGCTTCAGTTCATCGGTTACAGTCACTTCAAGCGCTACAGTCAACTTACCTTCGTTGGCTACCAGCCATCCCGGAATGTCTTCACTGAAGATTTCTACGTCGGCAGCTTCTACCACCGCATCTGTTCCGTCAAGCTGGAAGGTGTAACTTCCGTTCTTTTCCAGTTCAGCAATAGCTTCCTGCGACATACCTGCCACAGCTGCAGCCACCGCTTTCATCTGTTTTCCGAATTTCGGGCCCAGTTTCTTGAAGTCACATTTTACTTTCTTCACCAGTACGCCTGCCGCACCATCCACGAACTTGATTTCTTTCACGTTCACCTCGTTCATGATCAGATCTTTCACAGCTTCGATATGCTGCTTTTGCGCTTCATCTACCACCGGAATCATGATACACTGCAGCGGCTGACGAACCTTGATGTTGACCTTACGACGCAAAGCCAATACCATAGAAGTCACATCCTGTGCCATCTGCATACGAGCTTCCAGTTCTGCATTAATCAGGTTTTCATCGGCTACCGGGAACTTGGCAAGGTGAACAGATACTACCTGGTCACGTCCGGTCACTGCAATCAAATCCATGTACAGACGGTCTGCATAGAACGGAGCAATCGGTGCCATCAGCTTAGCTACCGTTTCCAAGCAAGTGTACAAGGTCTGGTAAGCAGACAACTTATCAGTTGACATGGCACTACCCCAGAAACGTTTACGGTTCAGGCGCACGTACCAGTTACTCAAGTTATCGTTTACAAAGTCTGTAATCAGACGGCCAGCCTTTGTCGGTTCGTAATCGGCAAAGCAAGCATCCACATTCTTAATCAATGAATTCAACAGTGAAAGAATCCAACGGTCAATTTCCGGACGCTCGTTCATCGGCACATCTTCTTCAGCGTATGTAAAGCCATCTACATTGGCATATAGTGCAAAGAATGAGTAAGTATTATACAATGTTCCAAAGAACTTACGACGTACTTCATCCACTCCGTCAGTATCGAACTTCAGGTTGTCCCATGGAGAAGAATTGGTAATCATGTACCAACGCAACGGATCAGAACCAAACTTCTCGATTGCACCGAACGGATCTACGGCATTACCCAGACGCTTAGACATCTTGTTTCCGTTCTTATCAAGTACCAGACCGTTTGAAATCACGTTCTTGTAAGCCACACTGTCGAACACCATTGTAGCAATGGCATGCAATGTAAAGAACCATCCACGAGTCTGGTCCACACCTTCCGCAATGAAGTCGGCCGGATAGTAGCTACGTGAATCTACCAGTTCCTTGTTTTCGAACGGATAGTGCAACTGTGCATACGGCATGGCACCTGAGTCAAACCATACGTCAATCAAATCTGATTCACGCTTCATCGGTTTGCCTGAAGCAGATACCAGGATGATGTCGTCTACATACGGACGGTGCAAGTCAATCTTATCGTAATTTTCCTTGTTATAAACACCTGGCTGGAATCCTAATTTCTTATACGGATTTTCAGTCATGAAGCCAGCAGCAACAGATTTTTCAATCTCGTTGTACAGCTCTTCTACTGAACCGATGCAGATTTCTTCGCCATCCTCACTTCTCCAGATAGGCAACGGAGTACCCCAGTAGCGCGAACGGCTCAAGTTCCAGTCATTCAAGTTTTCCAGCCACTTGCCGAAACGTCCGGAACCAGTTGATTCAGGTTTCCAATTGATGGTCTTGTTCAACTCAATCATACGGTCCTTGCAAGCAGTAGAGCGGATAAACCAGCTATCCAGCGGATAGTACAACACCGGTTTGTCGGTACGCCAGCAGTGCGGATAGTTGTGCACGTGCTTTTCAGTCTTGAATGCCAGTCCCTGCTGTTTCAGCATCATGCAGATATATACGTCGAGCGATTCAGCAGCCTGTGCAGCCTTTTCATCGTATTTTCCGTCTACAGTGAACTGAGGGTCGTATGCGTTCTTCACCCAACGGCCTTCATATTCCTTATATTTTTCTACATCGACACATTCCTTTACGAAAGCCTCATCCAGTTCCTCCATCAGGTAGAACTTACCGGTCAAATCAACCATCGGACGAGTCTCGCCTTTCTTGTTAATCATAAACAAAGAAGGAATACCTGCTGCACGAGCCACGTTCGCATCGTCCGCACCAAATGTCGGTGCAATGTGTACGATACCCGTACCGTCTTCTGTAGTAACATAATCACCCGGGATTACACGGAATGCTTTAGCCGAAGCTTCTTTCCAGGAACCGTCTTCTGCAGCTTCCACTGGTTTCACCCATGGGATAAGCTGCTCGTATTCCATACCAACCAGATCAGTACCCTTGTACTCGCCTACCACTTTGAACGGAATCAACTTGTCACCCGGCTTGTAGTCTTCCAGTGCAATATCTTCTGCCTTTTTATTGAAATGCGTATAGAGCAAAGGTTTGGCAAGTACCACCGTCATCTTTTCTCCATTATAGGCATTATAAGTCTGAACAGCTACGTAGTCAATCTTCGGGCCCACACAAAGTGCCGTATTTGAAGGCAATGTCCACGGAGTAGTAGTCCATGCAATGAAATAAGGTGTACCCCACTCTGCCATTTCCGGCTTCGGATTCTTCATCTTGAACTGACCTACCACGGTAAGGTCTTTCACATCGCGGTAACATCCCGGCTGGTTCAACTCATGCGAACTCAAGCCTGTACCTGCTGCCGGAGAATACGGCTGGATGGTATATCCCTTGTACAGCAAACCTTTCTTGTAAAGCTGCTGCAACAGCCACCACAAAGTTTCAATGTAACGGTTATCGTAGGTAATGTACGGGTTTTCCAAGTCTACCCAGTAACCCATCTTATGGGTAAGGTCAGTCCATTCTTTAGTGAACTTCATGACATCCGTGCGGCAATGCTTGTTATAATCTGCCACCGAAATCGTTTTACCGATATCCTCTTTGGTAATTCCAAGTGCCTTTTCCACTCCCAGTTCCACCGGAAGTCCGTGTGTGTCCCATCCAGCTTTACGCTTCACCTGGAAACCTTTCATGGTCTTGAAACGACAGAATGTATCCTTAATTGTACGTGCCATCACGTGGTGAATACCCGGCATACCGTTAGCCGAGGGAGGACCTTCGTAGAACACGAAAGAAGGATATCCCTCACGTTCTGTCATACTTTTAGAGAACACATCGTTTTCATCCCATTTTTTCAGCACCTCCTTGTTTATTTCTGACAAGTTGAGCTGAGAATATTCAGTAAACTTCTTACTCATAATTATGTAGTTTTTATCTAATTTCTAATCATTCAGGAAGTAACCTCCCAAATTTAGGCTGCAAATTTATAAGAAAAAAAGGTTATATAAAAGAAATAAGAAAAAAATACTGCCGGATAGCATAGTTTATAAACTTAAATAAACCTATTAAAATGAAAGGCCGAATATGCACAATTTATCTAACGTCGTTTTTTGCTTGAGCATTCATAACAACCCTTATATTTGTTTTTCAAAAAATCTCCTTACCTTTAACGCCCTAACCCTTTACTATTTTTATATGAAAAAATCAGTGCAATTTTATGGATGGTGGCAATATGGATGATGGGACTGATGCCGGTTCGTGCCGCCGCAGGAGTACCAGCCGTGACCTGCAGAGTGAAAAAGGTGAAACCGTAATTTGCCGCGGAGTAGAAGCACACACATCCGGTCCAATGCTTCAGGTAGGACAGGTAGCACCCGATTTTCACGCCGTCAATGCAAAGATGGAAGAAGTAAGCTTATCCGATTTCAAAGGAAAGAAAGTGATACTGAACATCTTCCCCAGTCTGGACACTCCGACATGTGCCTTGTCCGTAAGGCAATTCAATGTCCGGGCCGCAGGCTGGAGAATACAGTCGTGTTATGTATTTCCATGGACCTTCCCTTCGCACAGTCACGTTTCTGTTCTACCGAAGGGCTGGATAATGTCATTCCGCTGTCCGTATTCCGCAGCCGTGATTTTGTCGCACACTACGGTCTCCAGCTAGCCGACGGACCCTTGGAAGGTTTAATGGCCCGTGCCGTCATTGTAGTGGACGAGAGCGGGAAGGTAAGTTACACCCAGCTGGTGGAAAACATTTCCCACGAACCGGACTACGAAGCGGCTTTAAAAGCTGCACAATAAGCAGAAAGTGAAGGGATACTCATTCCCTTCCTTTTGCATTAAATCGAAACCCCAACCTAACATCAGATTGTTGGGATCTTTGAAGTCGTGCAACTGATACCCCACATGCAGAAAGAGGTTCTTGGTGATATCGGTCTTTAAAGCCAGTACCTGATAAAATGAATCAGTATCGACTCCTTTGCAGATGACATTCCGCCCAATACCTAAATTGATAGAAAATATCGGCATCACAACCTCTGCCCGTACGGAAAGCCCTACGGCAAACTGTTCGCGGAAAGGAGGACGATAGAACTTGATGGTCTCCGCATCGGGTTGCCCCACACTATTGGCTATGTAACTGGAAATATTGGCACTTTCATCGTACTGTGCATCGACCGACGCACCGGCTCTGAAATAACGGCTGAAGTTGTACATCGGCGTAAAATTCAGCCCGAGAATACCAAATGAACCGGGCACCAGCACAGGATTTCCACCTTCTGGAAACACGCCTTTCTTCCGGGTGGCTCCGTACACAATGAGGTCGTAACTGACATAGGCTTGAAAGGCGGACGCCGAACAATGCCGGAAGAGCCATCTGCCAGCGTGGCACGCGACGTCCCTCCGAAATAGCGTGTCAAACCGATACTGGCTCCCAAGGTATTCACTCCCGCATTGGGGTAAGCGGTATTCCCGTTTGAAAAGTGCGTCGCACCGATTCCTGCCCTAAGATTTGTCTGCGCATCCAGTTGCCAGTTCAACAGGAAACTCAGGTGAATGTACGCATTCATTTTGGAACCTACCACCCTGTTGTAGGGATTCGATTCCGCATCATACTTCTTCCATCCGAAAGAGGCTCCGAAGTTCCATTCATAATCCAGTGACAACCGGGGAGTCAGACTGGCTATGCGCGAGGTCTGAAAGGCATACACTGACCAGGGGTTTCCCAGTTCGGAAGAATGGAAAAACGTGTTATACCCCACCCCGATTCCTTGTACGGCATGAGGATACATTCGGCCGAAATAAGTATCCGGCGCAAACTTGAACCCGTATTTCAAATGAACCGACAGGTTTTTCCGGATGGGAGAAAACGTGGCATTGTTTCCGGCAAAGAACTCATGCGTGGGAAAAACATAAGCCGCTTGACGTCAATGCCTGCCATGTGAATCATTTTCCGGGAAAGACTGTCCTTGCCATCGGCATAGAGAGAAAGTGCACGTAACAACACAAGCGCACACATGCACAGTCTGAGTGCAAGTCTATTTATCTTCATCGGTAATTGCAATAGGAATGATTAAATAATTGAACGGTCTCTTGCTGGAAAGCGTACCGGAGATTTCTAATTTCTTTCCGGTCAGCGAGTTGGAAAGATAGGCTTTATAAGGTACGTGATACTGCTCTATTCCATTATACACTTCCAGACGTACGTGTTTGCCTGCCTCTACGGTTTTCGATACCTTCAATTCCTTGTCGAGTCCCGCATCCAGCCGTTGTTCATGATGACAGAAAGAGACCTTCGTGCCATACAATCCCGGGGTGCCGCTCACTATATCCGGAATCTCCACCTGGGAAGCAGCATCGCCCAGCAACTTCCGTAAATCGTTTTCATCTCCTCCCCAGCCGCCATACTGCATGTAAAACTCCACGATACGGGCTGAATTCTTATAAGGATAAAAATACACTGTGGCGGGACTACTGGCATCCAGGGTATTCACTTCCACCTGCTCTACGGGTTCCAGCATGTAATCGAAGGAAGAAAACTGACTCCAGTCGTATGACACACTGTCTATCTGATATTTACGGGTAGGAGAAAAAGACACGCGAATCACCTTCTCTTCATAACGGTTGCCCACCCTGACAAATGTTTCAAACGGCTGGTCATAGAGATTCTCGCCGGAAATAAAATGCAATTCACTGCCGTTTCTTTTTTCCACACGAAAATCCAGAAACGCATTCTTGCAATACACAATGCCGGTTTCTCCTTCCTCAAAAGGAAGATATTTGGAGTTTTTCCCTTCCAGATCTGTGGCCGACACTGCGACCCCTTCCCTCAGACTTTCTACCCCTAAAATATCCCAGTTGTCTGCCTCAAAGCAAACAGTTACTTCTTTTTCTGTTTCGGATAAAGACACGGAAGGTTCTGCCGACAGGAATCTGTCAATAAAAACATCGCTGTTGCATCCGGCCAAAAGCCACGCGACAGCGAGAATACCGCATTGCAGCCTACGGAATGTGGTTTTCATTATCACATGCATTTACTTGTTCATAGGTTTATGATTCAAAACATAAAGTTAGACAGTTTTTCAATATGGCAAACATATTTCTGCAAAAAAGCCCTTCATTGACACATTTTTTAGCAGTAAAAGAAGTTAGCTAACAAGCATTATAATATCAATGATTTTACGTACATTTGTCTGACATTCTATTAAACTCGCATACGTATGAAATATTTTGAAGTGACCTTTACCGCACAGCCGTGCAATGAAACTATCACAGATGTATTATCGGGACTGACAGCCGACATCGGTTTTGAAAGTTTCGTGGAATGTGAAACGGCATGAAGCCTACATCCAGCAGAGCCAGTTCGACGAGGCCGCGCTTAAGCAAGTGGTGGAAGATTTTCCGATACCCGGCGCAAGCATCAGTTACTCCATTACGGAACCGGAAGACAAGAACTGGAACGAGGAATGGGAAAAGAATTTCTTCCAGCCCATCGTCATCGACAACCGCTGCGTGATTCACAGTACCTTCCACAAGGATTACCCGAAGGCCGAATACGACATCGTCATCAATCCGCAGATGGCTTTCGGTACCGGACACCACGAAACCACCAGCTCTATCTTAGGAGAATTGTTAGAGGCTGACCTGAAAGGCAAATCAGTGCTCGACATGGGATGCGGCACATCTATCCTGGCCATCCTGGCCAGCATGAGAGGAGCCGGAAAGGTGACCGCCATCGACATTGACGACTGGTGCGTGAACAACTCGCGCGACAACATTGCCCTGAACGGCATTTCCAATATCACCGTGGAACTGGGAGATGCTTCCCTGCTGAACGGACGGGAACCTTTTGATGTAGTAATAGCCAATATCAACCGCAACATTCTGCTGCAGGACATGCCGGCCTATGCGGCCTGCATGAAGAAATGTTCGGAACTGTACATCAGCGGATTCTACACGGAAGACATTCCGGTGCTGCGCGAAAAAGCGGAGAGTCTGGGCATGGAATACGTGCATCACCGCGAAAAGCACAACTGGGCTGCCGTGAAATTTATCATGAAATAAGCAAGCTGCCTAAATAACGGCAAAGGCTGTCAGCGCTTCAATGCCTTGACAGCCTTTTTCATGTCTTCACTCACACGGTAGGACTCACCGATTTTCTGAATGGTCTTACGGAAAGTAAAATCGTCCAAATGACAATGGCGCAGAAAAGCCATGGTCTGTTCCGGAAACTTGACAAAACAGAATGAAAGTGCCCAGCCACAGCCATGCGCACATAATATCCCTCATGACGAATCCCGTCGAGCAGGGAAAGATACTCCTCCAAGTGGCTTCATCCAGGAAATAACTCATTCCCATCACTACGCCGAAACGTACCTCATACTCACCCGATGCTTTCATCCATTCTTTCAGGTATTCCCAAAGCCGCGCCTCGTTACGGCGGATAAAAGCTTTTCCTCCTCCAAACTTAAACGTATCGCACACCGACCAGCTGTTGATAATCCACACAAAACGTGTCACACGGTGAAGATAGACTTCCACATCCTCGTCGGGGCGGATGCATCCCAACACCATGCCTTGCAACATGCGTTCTTCCATATAAAACCCGTCGGCTGTGTCAAAGTAGCGCTCCCAGTCTGCCTTGGCAATCCTTGCAGCCAGTTTCCGCAACGCCGGCAAACGAATGCCCAACACATGTTCCACCCCCGGGTGAAGTCCCTCGGTAAACTTGCGGTTCCCATCTTCCGCCAGTATCAGCAGATGTTCTTTGACGGTCAGACCGTCCAGTCGAAACTCTTCCATACCTTATTATATAGCAAGATTTAAAATGTGGAACAAAGATAGGAAAAATTGAAAAATTTCCATCCATTTGTTTGGCGTTTTCATATTAATGGTTACCTTTGCGAGTGAAACAATAAAAAAACAAGAAAAATAACATTATGAATCTTTCTACGGTAAATACATTCTTCTGGTGGCGCCGCTTACAACTCCAAAGGTCGTAAGGGAACTCAGTCGCATGTATATATCTCAATAGTAATAATATCACAGAAGGGCTGTCGTAACTTTACGACGGCCCTTTTTGTTTTTTCACCCTAATGCAAACAAATACACTCATGAAAACTTATCAAGTAAACCAGGAAGGATTTTATGGAGATTTTGGTGGAGCTACATACCGGAAATTCTCCATCGCTGTGTGGAAGAATTACGCAATGCCTACCGCAAGGTGCTGGCAGATGAAGGATTCCAGAAAGAATACGATGCGTTGCTCAAGGACTACGTAGGACGTCCTTCACCACTTTATCTTGCCCAACGCTTGTCGGAAAAATACGGATGCAAAATTTACCTGAAACGGGAGGACCTGAACCATACGGGAGCGCACAAAATCAACAATGCCATCGGCCAGGTGCTTCTGGCCCGGAGAATGGGCAAGAAACGCATCATCGCCGAAACAGGAGCCGGACAGCACGGAGTGGCCACAGCTACGGTATGCGCCTGATGGGAATGGAATGCGTGGTCTACATGGGAAAGACCGATGTGGAACGGCAGCGGGTAAACGTAGAGCGCATGCAGATGCTGGGAGCCAGAGTGGAAGCCGTGACTTCGGGCAACATGACCCTGAAAGATGCTACCAACGAAGCCATACGCGACTGGTGCTGCCATCCGGCGGACACATACTATGTGATTGGTTCCACAGTGGGACCTCATCCCTACCCCGACATGGTAGCCCGCTTGCAGTCGGTCATCAGTAAGGAAATCAAAAAGCAACTGATGGAACACGAAGGACGTGACTATCCGGACTACCTGATGGCCTGTGTGGGAGGAGGAAGCAATGCTGCCGGAACCATCTATCACTACCTGGACGATGAACGGGTGAAAATTATCTTAGCGGAAGCCGGAGGAAAGGGAGTGGAAACGGGATTGTCGGCTGCTACCATCCAGTTGGGCCGGCTGGGCATCATTCATGGTTCCAAGACCCTGGTCATGCAGGACGAGGACGGACAGATTCTGGAGCCTTATTCCGTTTCGGCCGGACTGGATTACCCCGGCATCGGTCCCATGCATGCCAACTTAGCCGCACAGAAAAGAGCCACCGTGCTGGCAGTCAATGACGACGAAGCCCTGTGGGCTGCCTTCGAACTGACACGGCTGGAAGGCATCATTCCGGCACTGGAGTCGGCCCATGCCTTAGGAGCACTGGAGAAAGTAAAGTTCCAGCCTCGGACATCGTGGTGCTGACCGTGTCGGGAAGAGGTGACAAAGACATTGACACTTATCTGAAATACAAAAACAACCCTGAAATCTTTTAAACGAGAAAAGCCATGAAAAAATTTGCTTATACCACCCACTACAAAACGCTGCCCGGCGACTTGCATACGCCCGTGAGCACGTACCTGAAGGTGCGCGACCTGTTTCCGCAAAGTATTCTGCTGGAAAGTTCCGATTACCACGGAGTAGAAAACAACCGCTCTTTCATCGGACTGAACCCCATTGCCAGTTTCTCCGTGAACCACGGAATCGTGACCACGGTCTTTCCGGACAAAAGCCGTGAAGAGCGTCCGCTCACTCCCGAGTTCCAGGTGGAAGATGCTTTCCAGTATTTCCTGAGACAATTTCAGGTGGAAGGAGAATATGCCCGCTACGGAGGAGTGTACGGCTACACCACGTTCAATGCCGTCCGCTATTTCGAACAGATTCCGGTGAAAGACAGCAGCGACCCGAAGAACGATGCGCCGGAGATTCTCTACATTCTCTACAAGTACCTGATTGTGTTCAATGACTTCCAAAGCGAGATGGTACTGGTGGAGCTGCAGGGCAACGACGAGCCGAGCCACATTGACGAAGTGGAGAAAGCGGTACTGAACCGCAACTACACCACCTACGCCTTTCGGGCGACGGGCGACACCACCAGTACGCTGACCGATGAGGAGCACAAGGCCAATATCCGCAAGGGCATTGCCCACTGCAAGAGAGGCGACGTGTTTCAGATTGTGCTTTCCCGCCGTTTCATCCAGCGCTATGAGGGCGATGATTTCACCCTCTACCGGGCATTGAGAAGCATCAATCCTTCGCCTTACCTGTTCTATTTTGATTTCGGCGGTTTCCGGATTTTCGGTTCCTCTCCCGAAACGCATTGCAAGATTGAAGCGGGAAAGGCCACCATCGACCCTATTGCCGGCACCACCCGCAGAAATGGAGACAAAAAGACGGATGCCGCACTGACCGAAGCCCTGCTGGCCGACCCGAAAGAAAATGCCGAACACGTGATGCTGGTAGACCTGGCACGGAATGACTTGAGCCGGAATTGCCACGACACGCATGTGGAATTCTACAAACAGCCGCAATACTACAGCCATGTGATTCACCTGGTGAGCAGGGTAAGCGGCACACTGGACAAAGAAGCCGACCCGATTAAAACGTTCATCGATACCTTCCCGGCCGGTACTCTCAGCGGAGCTCCCAAGGTAAAGGCCATGCAGCTCATCAGTGAAATCGAGCCGCACAACCGGGGGGCTTACGGAGGTTGCATCGGCTTCATCGGACTGAACGGCGATTTGAACCAGGCCATCACCATCCGTACCTTCGTAAGCCGTAACAACGAGCTCTGGTTTCAAGCCGGAGGGGGCATCGTAGCCAAAAGTGACGAGAATAATGAACTGCAAGAAGTAAACAACAAGTTGGGAGCATTGAAAAAAGCCATTCTCCTGGCCGAAAAAATATAACACACCATGAAAATTGTCATCATCGATAACTACGACTCATTTGTGTACAACCTGAGTCATGCGATAAAAGAATTAGGAGCAGAAGTCACCGTGAAACGCAACGACCAGTTTCAGTTAAAAGAACTGGAGGAATTCGACAAGATTCTGCTGTCGCCCGGTCCCGGCATTCCGGAAGAAGCCGGCCTGCTGCTGGATGTCATCCGTACGTATGCCGGAAAGAAACCGATATTGGGGGTCTGCCTGGGCGAACAGGCCATCGGCGAAGTGTACGGAGGAAAACTGACCAACCTGGATGAGGTGTTCCACGGCATACAGAGTCCCGTCAGCCTGACTGCGACGGACTATCTGTTCGAAGGACTTCCCTCTACCGTACAGGTAGGAAGGTATCATTCCTGGGTAGTCGACCAAAAAGATTTCCCGGATTGCCTGGAGGTAACCGCCGTAAGTGAAGAAGGATACATCATGGCACTCCGTCACCGCACACTCGATGTGCGAGGCGTGCAGTTTCATCCGGAATCCGTTCTCACCCCCGAAGGGAAACAGATACTGGGCAACTGGATACACCATCAATAAAGAAAACCCTATTTTCTCACTCATAAAACTTAGATACACAATATGAAACAAATACTAAAACGGATATTCCACCACGAAGAGCTGACACGTGAAGAAGCCTGCACGCTGATGCAGAGAATGACCGGCGGCGAGATGAATGAAGCGCAGACAGCCGCCCTGCTGGCCGCCTTCCAGATGCGCGGAGTCAAGGTGGACGAACTGGTCGGCTTCCGCGATGCGCTGCTTCAGGCTTGCGTGCCCATCGACTTGCATGAATTTCATCCCATTGACATCGTGGGTACCGGAGGAGACGGGAAAACACCTTCAACATCTCCACATGTGCCTGCTTTGTTGTGGCCGGAGCCGGTTACCGGGTAGCCAAGCATGGAAATTATGGAGCCACTTCAGTAAGCGGGGCCAGCAACGTGATGGAACACTACGGCGTAAAATTCACAAACGACGCGGACAAGTTGAAACGCTCCATCGAACAATGCGGCATGGCTTACCTGCACGCTCCCCTTTTCCATCCGGCCCTGAAAACCGTGGCTCCCGTGCGGAAGGCATTAGGCGTACGTACCTTATTTAATTTATTAGGCCCGCTGGTCAATCCCTGCCATCCGGCCTGCCAGTTGTTAGGAGTGGCCGACCTCCCGCAGATGCGGCTTTACACCAACACGCTCCAGCAACTCGGCATCCAGTTTGCCGTAGTCAACAACCTGGACGGATACGATGAAATCTCGCTGACCGACGAATTCAAGGTGATGACCAACCGTTACGAAACCATCTATCGTCCCTCGGAATTAGGTTTTTCCATGGCACGGCAGGAAGAGCTTTACGGAGGAAATACCCCGGAAGAGGCGGCCTCCATTTTCGACCGGGTGCTGCATAATGAGGGCAGCAAGGCACAGACCGACTGCGTGCTGATTAATGCCTCGTTTGCCATTCAGGCACTGGAGCCTCAGAAGAAAATAGAAGAATGCGTGGCACTGGCCAAAGAATCGCTCGAAAGCGGAAAAGCCCTGGCCACTCTACGCAAGTTCCTTACCCTTAACCAATAAACGAACGATGACTACTGATATCTTACATACCATTGTGGCTCATAAGCGCACAGAAATTGCCCTTCAGGAAGAAGCCGTATCCCAAGACTTCCTCATCCAGCAGTTGGGCACTCCCCGTCCGTCAAAAAGCCTGAAGCAGGTACTGGCCGCATCGCCCTCGGGCATCATTGCGGAATTCAAACGACGCTCCCCGTCGAAAGGAGATATTGCTCCACAGGCAGACCCGACCGTCATCGTCCCCGGCTATGAACGTGCAGGTGCTTCCGGTATCTCCGTACTGACCGACCCAAAATTCTTTGGGGGCAACCTGAAAGATTTGCAGGCTGCCCGCCCGCTGACACACCTTCCGGTGCTGCGAAAAGATTTTATCGTCAGTCCCTACCAGCTATATCAAGCCAAGCTGGCCGGTGCAGATGTGGTGCTTCTGATTGCAGCTGCCCTGACCGTGGACGAATGTAAAGCCTTAGGGAAATTGGCCCACCAGTTAGAGATGGAGGTCCTGCTGGAGATACACACGGAAAAGGAACTCGACTACCTGCACGAGCATGTAGACCTGATTGGAGTCAACAACCGGAACTTAGGCACGTTTCATACGGATGTGGAGAATTCGTTCCGCCTGGCCCGGAAGTTGCCGAAGGAACTGCTGTGGGTATCCGAAAGTGGCATCTCGCAACCCGACACGTTCAGGCAATTGCGTGAAGCCGGTTTCAGGGGATTCCTGATGGGAGAAACTTTCATGAAAACGCCTTCACCGGAAAAGGCTTTGTCGGACTTTCTTCAAGCTCTTGCCTTATGATTGTCAAAGTGTGCGGCATGAGGGAGGCGGAGAACATCCGCCAGGTGGAGCAAACAGGGGCCGACTGGATGGGATTCATCGACTACGAAGGTTCTCCCCGCTATGTACCGGGCGTACCGGAATACCTGCCGGAGACGGTGCAGAAAGTGGGAGTGTTTGTCAATGCTTCCCTCTCGCAAATCCGGGAAAGGGTAGCAACATGGCAATTGGATTACGTTCAACTTCACGGAAAGGAATCGCCAGAGTTTTGCCGGGAAGTGCAACAGACTGGCCTACGTGTCATCAAGGCCTTCTCCCTGTGTACGCCTGATGACCTACTGGCTACGGAAAGCTATGCCGCCTTCTGCGACTATTTTCTGTTCGACACTCCCTGCAACGGATACGGAGGCTCCGGCAAAGCTTCGACTGGGAAATGCTGACGCACTACCACAGCGAGACGCCTTTCCTGTTAAGCGGAGGCTGAAGCCTGAAAGCCTGGATGCATTACTGAAATTCAGTCATCCCCGCTGGGCCGGCATCGACCTGAACAGCGGCTTTGAACAGGCTCCCGGTCTGAAAGATGCGGCTGCCCTCTCTGACTTTATTTACTCTTTCAAACAAAACAAGTACAACCTCTAAAAACTTACTGATATGAATCGCATTGACCAATTATTCCAGACACATAAAGACCACGTGCTTTCCATTTATTTCTGTGCAGGTACCCCGACCCTGGAAGGTACTGCCGAAGTCATCCGCACCTTAGAGCGGAAAGGAGTACAGATGATTGAAATCGGTATCCCGTTTAGCGACCCGATGGCCGACGGTCCTGTCATTCAGCACGCAGCCACACAGGCCCTGCGCAACGGCATGACGCTCCGCAAACTTTTCAGCCAGCTGGAGCAAATCCGCACAGATGTCCGCATCCCGCTGGTGCTGATGGGCTACCTGAACCCCATCATGCAGTATGGTTTTGAGAATTTCTGCCGGCAATGTCAGGCATGCGGCATCGACGGCGTGATTATTCCCGACCTTCCTTATAAGGATTACCTGGAAAGCTATCGGCCCATTGCACAACAATACGGCATCCACGTGATTATGCTCATCACGCCGGAAACCAGCGAAGAACGCATCCGGCAAATCGACGCGCATACCGACGGATTCATCTATATGGTATCTTCTGCGGCCGTGACGGGAGCACAAAAGGAATTCAATGCACAGAAGCAGGCTTACTTCCAGCGTATCAAGCAAATGCAGTTGCGGAATCCACGGATGATCGGGTTCGGTATCTCCAACAAATCCACTTACGAATCAGCAGCGGCATACGCCTCCGGATGCATCATCGGGAGCAAATTCGTGACCTTGCTCGAGGAGGAAAAAGATGCCAGAAAGGCCATCGACAAACTGTTGGAAATGCTAAAAAACGAAGGATAATTAATCATTCTGCTATTTTTAGCGGCTTATTCTTTCAGTCAAAGCATATTTTTGCTATCTTTGTGCCAAACTAAACGAAGCATCAAATGATAAAACCAGATTATCCTTCCGTATTACTCATCTACACTGGAGGTACAATCGGTATGATTGAAAATCCGGAAACCGGTGCCTTGGAGGCATTTAACTTTGACCAACTTCAGGAGAACGTACCGGAACTGAAACGGTTCAACTACCGCATTTCCTCTTACCAGTTTAACCCTCCTATCGACTCCTCAGACATGGAGCCGGCCTTGTGGGCCAAACTGGTCAAAATCATCCAATATAACTACGATAACTTCGACGGGTTCGTGATTCTGCACGGCACGGACACCATGGCCTATACCGCTTCCGCACTGAGCTTCATGCTGGAGAACCTGAGCAAACCGGTCATCCTTACCGGAAGCCAGCTGCCCATCGGTGTGCTACGTACAGACGGAAAGGAAAATCTGATTACTTCTATCGAAATAGCCGCTGCAAAACATCCGGACGGAACTGCCGTAGTACCGGAAGTCTGCATTTTCTTCGAGAACCACTTGTTGCGTGGAAACCGTACGACCAAGATTAATGCAGAAAACTTCAACGCGTTCCGTTCTTACAATTATCCGGCACTGGCCACGGCCGGTATCCACATCAAGTACGAATACGACCGTATCCGGAAGGTGGATCCCAACCTGCCCATGCATGCACACTATGTCTTCGATACGAATGTGATTATCCTGACACTTTTCCCGGGTATTCAGGAAAACATCGTGCGCACGGTGCTCAACACACCCGGTCTGAAAGCGGTAGTGCTCAAGACGTACGGCTCCGGAAATGCGCCCCAGAAGCCCTGGTTCATCCACTTGCTGGCAGAAGCTACGGCAAAGGGAATTGTCATCGTCAACATTTCACAATGCCAGACGGGTATGGTAGAATGGCACGTTACGAAACCGGTCTGCACCTGCTCGATGCGGGTGTCATCAGCGGATATGATGCCACTGTGGAAAGCGTACTCACCAAGCTGATGTTCCTGCTCGGCCACGGTCTTACTCCCAAGGAAATACGCAGCGAAATGAACCGTTCCATAGCCGGAGAGTTTACCAAGCCCATGTTGTAACCTAAATGTAACACCTATTTCATAAGGACGAAACAAGAAAGGGTCATCTTTGTAACGAAAACTAAATCACATTGAATTTTGTATTAATTAATAGAAAATACGCATGAACGATTACCGGATTTTAGTTGTAGACGATGAAGAAGACTTGTGCGAGATTCTAAAGTTCAATCTCGAAATGGAAGGATACATGGTAGATACTGCCAATTCCGCCGAAGAAGCCTTGAAACTTGAATTGCCACGTTACAACCTGATACTGCTGGACGTGATGATGGGAGAAATTTCCGGATTCAAAATGGCCAGCATGATGAAAAAGAACAAGGATACACAGAACATTCCTATCATTTTCATCACCGCAAAGGATACGGAAAATGATACGCTGACCGGATTCAACCTGGGAGCGGACGACTATATTTCAAAGCCTTTCTCTCTGCGTGAAGTCATCATGAGGGTAAAGGCGGTGTTACGACGCACGGCCGGCGTACAGACTCAGGTGCCCGAACAGCTGATTTATAAAGGATTGTCTGTCAACATTCCGAAGAAAAAAGTATCCATCAACAACGAGGAAATTTCATTAACGAAAAAAGAATTTGAAATACTTCTGCTCCTGTTGCAGAACCAGGGACGCGTATTCTCCCGCGAAGACATTCTGGCGAAGGTATGGCACGATGAAGTGTATGTACTCGACCGTACGATTGATGTGAATATCACCCGCCTTCGCAAGAAAATCGGTGAATACGGTGCTTGTATCGTAACCCGTCTCGGTTATGGATACTGTTTCGAATGTGAATAAATTACGGTGGCACAATCATGACAAAATTTTCTTATCGCATCCTCCCTTTCAGTCAGAGGCTGTTTCTTTCTGTCATATTCCTTTTCCTGGGATATGCAGTATGCTTCATGCTGTTTCAATACAAACGCGAAAAGGCTTATAAAATAGAATTACTGAACACGCAGCTGCAAAACTATAACAACCAGCTGTGCGACTTTCTGGCCGATCACCACGGGGTCAACTCTGATTCCATGCAGAGCTATGTAACGACTCACATGATGCCCAACCTGCGGGTGACGCTCATTGAGCCGTCGGGGAAAGTCGTGTACGACAATACAAATGCCAACTGGAAAAGCTTTGCCAACCACTCTTCACGCAAGGAAGTGCAAGACGCACTCATGTATGGAAGCGGCTATTCCATCAGCCGCCAGTCGGAAAGCATTCAGGGAGAGGAATATTTTTATTCCGCACGTTATTATCCTCCCTACCGCATCATCATACGGTCTGCCCTTCCCTACAACCTGAGTCTGGCAGAACACTTGCAAGCTGACTCTGGCTACCTATGGTTTGCGCTGATTATCTGTCTGGTACTGATTTTCATCTTCTACCGCTTTACCCGGAAGCTGGGCAAGTCCATCACCAAACTGCAACAGTTTGCCATGAAAGCCGACCGGAATGAACCGATTGACATGGACATCCTGCAAACTTTCCCCAAGAACGAACTGGGAGAGATATCACAACACATCATTAAGATATACAAACGCCTGCACCGGGCGAAAGAAGCTCTCTACATTGAGCGTGAGAAACTGATTTCGCACCTTCAGACCTCACACGAAGGACTGGGTGTCTTTACCAAAGAACGACAGGAAATCCTGGTCAACAACCTGTTTACGCAATACATCAACAACATATCCGACCGTAATCTACGTTCTAGCAATGAAATTTTCGACATTCCGGAACTGCAGCCCATCATTGAGTTCCTAAACCGGAACGAGGGTAATTTCAGCAAAGAGGAAAAGCGGTATGCCATGCACCTCAACAAGAACGCTCGCTCGTTCACCTTGGAGTGTATCATCTTTCAAGATATGTCGTTCGAAATATCCATCAACGATATTACGCAAGAAGAAGAACAGGCCCATCTGAAACGTCAGCTGACTCAGAACATCGCCCACGAGCTGAAAACGCCCGTCAGCAGCATTCAGGGATACCTGGAAACCATTATCAGCAACCCGAACATTCCGCAAGAAAATGTCCGTGTCTTCCTGGAAAGAAGCTATGCCCAGAGCAACCGTCTGACCTTCCTGCTGCGCGACATCTCTGTGCTGACCCGAATGGACGAGGCACCGGAACTGGTAGAAAAGGAACAGGTAAACCTGAGCAAGATTGTAGAAAACATTTTGAACGAGGTGGCACTCGGTCTGGAAGAAAAGCATATTACTGTGGTGAACAAGCTCCCGTCGGAAGTCATACTGACAGGAAGCAGCTCGCTGCTCTACTCTATCTTCCGCAACCTGACCGACAATGCCATAGCCTATGCGGGTAATGACATACAAATCACCATCAACTGCTTCCGCGAGGATGAGAAATTCTACTATTTCAGTTTCTCTGATACCGGCGTGGGAGTACCCGAAGAGCACCTGAACCGCCTGTTCGAACGCTTCTATCGGGTAGACAAGGGACGCTCACGGAAATTAGGAGGTACAGGTTTGGGACTGGCCATCGTGAAGAACGCCGTATTGTTCCATGGCGGAACCATCTTCGCCAAGAACATGCCGAAAGGAGGACTGGAATTTGTCTTCACACTGAAAAAGATATATAAGGATAAAGCACTTCAGGCAAGACATTCTGTACTTAAAACACTACAATTTTCCCTGGTTCCAGTACTTCCGTGGAAGTACTGGAGTACTCCTTTGACAGTACTGGAGTACTTCCTTGGCAGTACTAAATATCTCTTTATTTCATAATATTTCATCTTTGAATTCCCTTTATTGTTTACTGTAAATCAAATACTTATTTAATAAACCAGAACTTTAGAAAGAGTTGTTTAGTTCAATGGGAAACGACTTTTCATGTATTTCTTCACAACTGATTTAAAAATTCAATACCACGTAATTTTAAAGAGTCTTCTCTTAACTTATCCAAAACAGCTTTAAACACGTCGTGCGTATATTCCTCTTTTTCCGTATCATAGTCTGCTATCTTGCGAAAGAAGACTTCACACCCCAAGCGGTTTGTCATAAGAAGCAAATGTTCTACATTATTATTCTTTCTCAGATTTGTATAAGAATCATCATGAATTCCAATTTTCCAGAACACATCATACTCCAAACCCTTTTTTGCATCAAACATGAACAAATCTAATTCCTTAGCCTGTTTAAGAACTTTATCCCTATATTTTTCTTCTGGTTTCGTTTTCAAAACAGATCGTACAACATAGCCCTTTCGCCATACTAAAATAATTCCTGGCATGATAACCAAAAGAGTAAACCAGCCCAAAAGCGGATATTCTATGCAACCTATAAGAAAAACAGTAACTAAAAAAATAAAGATAGATAAAGTAATAAAACTTAAACATCCCATACACAACCCTCCTATTTTCCTCCTAAAATTTCCTTTACCTTATCATCAATGAACCTTTTTCTTTTTCTTCATCGCTTTCTATCCCAGCGTTCAAATCCTCCCACTTGGTTCTATACATTCTCTGACTACAAGTTCATATCCCAATCTATGTGCCATTCTTATAAGCGCCACCACGCCAGCAGCTCTCCCACGATATATTTCATTAACATCTGCAGAAGAGATTATGTTGCTACTAAAACTAATATTACATATTTCTGCACGTTCTTTCAGAAATTTTCCTATCTCTTTCTGCCGATTTACTGAGTCGTCGACATAATGTAGAGCTTCTTTAGACAATGCCATTGCCTTCTGTTTATCAAATTTTCGGTATAAGTAAATTAGAACCGCTAAACAAACAAACACAATGCAAAAAAGGTAAAATCAATAGTCTATCCATTTTTTGTTTTTGCAAAGGTAATTTTTTCCCTAAAAAGAATCAACATGATTTTACAATACAGAAAAAATATCAACTCCTTGTATTGAAAAAGAAATATAATATAATGAAAACATATATCGGTAATTTAAGCACACCCTATGTTAAGTAAAGTAATAATAGGCCTGTTCTCTTTTCAGTCACGCAGTCCCTTATTAATTGACTTGAAAAGTGAACAGGCTTATAAATTAGTGGATTGTATCAAAGTGTTATTAACTAAATCAACCCCCATGCGCACATCATCGCAGACAACTTTATAGTTGGATATACCATTCAAAAAAATAAAACCAACCTAAATTATTTCACTATCTTTGTTCAAATTGTTGGATATACCATTCAAAACAATAATAAAACCAACTCTGAGCAGTTCAATCAATGTTCCTTTCAGTTGGATATACAATTCAAAACAATGATAAAATCAACCCGCCAGAAAATCGCGCTCACTGCTGTCTAATTGGATATACCATTCAAAACAATAATAAAACCAACTTTAGAAACAATTTTAATGCGATTTCGGTTGTTGGATATACCATTCAAAACAATAATAAAACCAACTGTTTGTTCTAAGCTTGTCAATTTCAATGTTTTGACGTACTTCCTGAGTATAGTTTCCTATCTCAGGTTAAGGACTTCCAGCAGCCCCAATTAGAAAATTTCTTCTCTAATTATCTTTCTACGATTTTTTACTCATCGCAATATTTCTTGCAGCATTAAAGTCTGCATTTATTTTCTCTCCTCGTCGTTTACACTGGGGATTCGTACAAATAAATTCTTCTTGCTTCTTACGTTCTCCACGTTCTCCGCAATAGCTGCATGTCTGGCTGGTATATGCAGGGTCAATATATTTCACTTCAATACCTTCCAATTTCGCTTTATATTCTATCATACTTTGCAGTTCGTAATACGACCAATAACGAAGCAGATACTTATACTCGTCTTTTACATAACCGTCCTTACCTTTTCCGAAATCTTTCAATGACTCCATGTGGATAGTTCCGGCATTCTGTTTTAAAGCCTGCTTTATAACCTCACGGCTGTAAACATGGTTTTGTGTATGCACCCAATTACGCTCTTTTTCCTTTAGCTTTTCCAAAGGCTCCAGTTTTTTCTTTCGTCCGTGTGCACCTTGGGTACATATAAGTTTCTGCAAACTTTTAAAACGTTTCTGAAACATCGTCCGCTGATTGTGAAAATGTTCTATATCGCCAATTTGCATCTTGAAATTGTCATTCTTGTTGATAGCAAGGTATAACGGACATTTGATACCCAAATCCACACCTAACACAACTTCCTTATCCAACACTTGTTTCTTAGCAGGAATGTCAATAGACAGCAACAGGAATATTCTTGTATTCTTTCCATTCTTTACAAGCTTTATAGAAGAATTATTGGCAACATAATCTTCACCCTTGCCCTTTTGTTGCTTGTCGCTTTCTATCAGTCTTTCAACGATACAGCGGTTATTGCTTGCGTCTTTCCCAAACTCAAGCCTGAAAAGTATTTCTTTAAACCATTTTAGATAGATTCCTTCCTCTTTTATAAAAAGTTTCAACCTTTTATTTTCTCTGATGGAAATGGAATTTCCATACCTTTCTTGTAAGTACTTAAAGCCCTTTCACCTGACTCTATCTTCTTTTGGTTATTATTGTAATTTTCTTGAATCTTTTGGTTTAAATTTGCCAATATATCGCTAGGTATATACTGTTTAAATTCTTTCGATACCAATTGATAAGTGGAATTCTGTTTGGAACACTGAAGAAAATCCTTCTTTTTATTTTTTACATCTTCATCAATTTCTTTTCTTTCATTGACAAGTTGTTGTTTTTCATTAAGCAGCCTGTCTCGTTCCTCTTTATCAGATGCTTTTTTCTTCGTATTCAGTCCTTTCTGTTTTTCTCTATTTCCTCCAGTTTTTTCTCTATATCCTTGTACCGTGGCATATGTAATTTCAATCGCATTTCATACTCATCGTTAAAAAGGCAATGAGTAGAGATTCTATTGGCAGCCTGATAAATTGTGTTGTTTATCTGATAAAGATATTTCCATTGTTGGTCATATTTTTCATCTGTCAATCTTTCTTTTTCATCTGTCAATCTATCTTTTACGATTTTCAATTCTATCTTGCGTGTAATAGTAGGCATACTCTTTTTAATTTTACCACCGCAAATATTGTAATTATAATTGTAAGTCTCAAATCCAACTCAAATAATTTTCAGAATTTCACAAATTCTCAAAATTACCCCCATAAAAAATCCCCCATGCAACCGCATGAGGATTCCACAAGTAAATTCTATTTCGAGAAATTTATTTTGCTACACGTTCCAACCATTTTACCATGAACAGCATGACTCCCATTGAAATGAGGCATACAATCATGAAAATAGCCCAGCAATATCCGATAGGAATGGCGTTATACATAAGAGGGCCAATCCACAACAGAAGATTACCTACAGCTGTTGCACCAAGCCACAATCCCTGGCAAAGTCCCAAAAGATGCTTTGGAGCCACCTTCGAAACGAATGACAATCCAAGTGGAGAGATAAACAACTCAGCTACCGTAAGCAGGAAGTAAAGAACAATCAACACCCATGCACCGGCTTTTACCTGCTGGTCAATAGGAAGTTCTCGATATTCTGCAGCAGAAGGATAACCCATAATGAGTGAATATACAGACAAGAAGAGATAAGCCAAACCTGCGATGAACATACCGATGGCAATCTTACGCGGAGTAGAAATTTCCTTGCCTCTTCTTGAAAGAGAACCGAAAATCATCATGATGACCGGAGTCAATGTAATCACAAAGAAAGGATTCACTGCCTGCCATATTTCCGGAGCAATTGTAGATGTATCAACGAAGTCTCTCGCAAAGAGTGAAAGTGAAGTACCGTTCTGATGGAATGAGAACCAGAAGAAAATAACCACGCCAAGCACTGCAAACAAGGCGTAAAGACGCTGTTTGATTTCCTTAGCCATAGCAGCCTTTTCTTCAGCTGTATAAGTAACAGCTGCTGCTGCTTCCTTTTTCCCCGGATTTGGGAACTGACTCTTGGTCACAAAGAAGATAATCAAAGAAATAAGCATTGCGGCAACAGATGCAACAAATGAATAATGAATACCTTCATTAAATACCTGCAAATACTGTGCGCAAGAAGCAGCCATATCGGAAGTTTCACCCACACACTGTGACATCAGCTGGTTCAAGTTACCCATAGCCTCAGCCGACATACCATCTGCACCTTTTGCTATATATTCATGGCATAGAGCAGGAAGACCAGCATTGTAAACCATATTGTGTGCACTCAGCCACCAGCTTCTCAACAAAGGAGCGATAAACGGAGCGATAAGTCCACCAATATTGATAAATACATAAAATATCTGGAATCCAGAATCTCTCTTGCTCTTAGCTTCAATCAGTTCCTTTTCCCCCTTCTTTGCAGCCTCTGCTTCAAGGTCATCGTACATCTGACCTACAATGGCCTGAAGATTTCCCTTGAACAGACCATTACCAAATGCGATGAAGAACAAGGCAATACAAGTAAGTGTAAGCAACCATGATGTATTACCTGCATTGGCAGTAATAGGAATAGATAATGCAATATATCCAACAGCCATGACCACGAGACCGGCCATGATTGTACCTTTATAATTCTGCTTTCTGTCGGCTATCAGCCCCCCCACAAGACTTAACAGATAAATACCTGCATAAAAGAATGAATAGATAAGTGTACTTTTTTCCTCACTTATACCAAATTTAGAACAAAGAAACAATACCAGTACGGCATTCATGATGTAGTAGCCGAAACGCTCCCCCATGTTAGAAAGTGCAGCCGGTATCAGACCTTTAGGATGCTTGTTAAACATAAATAATGAAGATTTTAATAATTAATAGTGTTAATACTCGTATAAATTCTGTCTCTCGTTCGCAAATATACAATTATTCAAATAAATATGCAAACTTACCTCACTCAGCACCTTGCGGAAGTTTTCCCCTGTATGTACGGCTTATTACGCGTTCAAAGCTATGAATAATCTCCTGCCCCATGTTCACACGCGTGCTGTCCACTTTCCGGATTTCCACAGGCGTAACTGCATCTTTATACTTTGCCTTGCCGATACGGATTTTCATCTTGTCCAGGTTTCCGGTAATGTTCACTCCCGCCTTGAACGGCAACGGTGATTTCAGCACAGAGATGTGATAGTTAAAGTTCATATCCAAGCCCTGGGTTCCTCCCACAGCCGCCTTGTAACGGTCTATCTGAAGTAAGAACGGGTATACCGTCACATTGCCGTCCTGCACGGTCAGGTTCACCGAAATACTGTCGAACACATTCCGTTTCTTATTCTTGAACATCAGCGTCTTGGATATTTCCGCAAAGGTTTCTCCATCCATCAGTACCAGACTGTCGCCTTTAATGTGCATGGCCGCTTTCAGACTTGGAATCTTCACGTTCAGGTTGGAATCAAGCACAGCCTCGGCCGTAGCATCAAAATCGACCATTCCCTTGAAGGAACGGAGCATCGGCACAATCGTATCAAGTGAAGGAATGAAATCGACCAACTTACCGATATTTACCTTGCGCAAACGAAAATCAAAACCGGCATAGCCTCTTGTTTTTCTGCGGGCACGATATACCAACGTGGTTTCCAGGTCTGCTTCCAATCCCCGCATGGTCAGCTTTTTCAGATAAACGGCCTGATTGCGAATGTCTACCGCTCCTTGCACATTTTCAAACACCATATTCCCGTAAGTCACCTTGTTCAGGTTGGTCTTCAACTCGAAATCAATATTCTTCGGAATGACAAACAACTGCATCGGTTCTGCCGACGATACCGTGTCGGTCTCTGCCTGAAGTGTATCCTGCGGGAAGTTCAGTGCATTAATCAACTGGTTGCAATCGAGGTTGCGGGAAGCGATTTCCAGGTTGGCCTTCAGCATTTTTCCTTTCTTCATTGCCGCATACAGGCCGTAAACCGATCCGCTTGCCGTCAAGTTGGAACGTCCGATACGCATGCTGGCATTTTTCAAGGTGATAACTCTATCGCCTACCGTTACGGCTGTTTTGCGCATTCTCACCGGCAAAGCCAATTCAGGGGTTCTTAAAGTCAGTCGGTTGAATCCGACAATTCCTTTGGGAAGCCATACTGAATCGCGTACCTTTTCAGCCGTCAAGTTAAAGCCTCCCTTGTCCATACCCATTTTCATATCGCCCATACGGCAAAAGAGTGTATCGGTCTCCAAGGCTACCTTTATATTCGGCATGGCCGGATTCAGTTTGCCCGGCTGCAGGTGCAAGGAAGCCTTTGCCTTTTTACTGAACACCTTCAACGAATCGCCCATCTCTCCTTTCAGACGACTCATCTGCAATTTACATTCCACGTCAATCAGACGGGTCGTATCCTGCGGATTCGTAGACCGGACAGTGGCATTCAATTCATCCAAATCGGCAGAAATAGCTGCAGTACGCAAGGAAGCCTTGCGAATGTTCATTTGTGCGGCAAGATTGTCTTCTCCAATGAAACGGAGAGCGGCCTGGCTGGTAAATTCAAAATTCTTCTTGGTATCGCGCAAGAACATGTCCTGCATATCCAGCTTTCCTTTCAAACGGACACGCCCCCAGTCCTGCTTCTGAATAGTCGACAAGCGACAATGCAAGCGGAAGTCGGCTCCCACCCGACCACCTATCGACACTCCTTCCTGCAAGGGGAAAGTCTTGGCCAGTGCCGTAAGGTCTATTTCCGAACGGGTATGAAAAGTGATGTCAGGGTCACCCAACAAATCTTCCACCTTTCCGTCAGCCAAGATATCGGTGTGAGCTCCCTTGAAACGGAATATCTTCAAATCGGCATACGAGGGGTTGTGGCGCATGAAATCAACGTAGCCGCTGAATTCCGCTGTCAGGTCGTCAATACCGTAGGGCAAATCGGCATACTTTGCCGAAGCCTGATTAATGCTCATGTGAAGTGTAGCTTCCGGCATCTGCTGTTTGCCATAAAGCCCCTTCAAGGTACCTTCTAACGTAACTTCTCCCTTGGCGGTGAGTTCCTGACGCTTCAGCACACTCTCCGGAATCATATTAAACACGGTTTCCAGCGACGGGGCATGCAACTTATAGGTCAAATCTACCGAAGCCGGTCCGCCAATCGTATCCCGTCCGAGAGTTCCCGACAAGTCGAGGGCTATTCCATTTAATGTCAGTCCCGTATCCTTCAACGTGAGCCGTCGGGAAACACGGTCCAGTTGCATATCCGCATTCAGTCCTACAGCCAGGTGATTCACCAACAACTGTCCGTCCTGCCAGAAGAGCAGATTTTCGTTGTCATACTCCAGTGCCAGCATGGAATAATCTTTCTTCAAGGAAGCTTTCAGATTCATGTTCAGGTTCTGCACGCGGGCGTATACCCTTGTATCCCTGTCGTCGAACGTCACGTTCGTACGCTTCAAGGCCACACGGTTTATGTCTATTTCCTG
>ENA-OQHA01000109-OQHA01000109.1-human-gut-metagenome-genome-assembly--contig:-NODE-109-length-42458-cov-4.245494_pt1 | contig 42458 bp, 46 predicted proteins | sample MGYA00242558_ERZ504707 | MGnify/ENA primary metagenome ERZ504707 (study PRJEB26092, sample SAMD00036197) | human gut metagenome | host: Homo sapiens | study: EMG produced TPA metagenomics assembly of... | reverse complement strand
AGCCTATGAGTGTCATTGAGCAGGAAGAAGCACTGAAATTATACGATGCCGGAGCAGATATCTATCTGATCACTAATTTTTCATCACCAATGTATGTCACGGAACGCATGGAAATTGAACGAGGACCGGAGCATTATCAGATGTCTATGACAGAACTGGAGCGTTTCCGTAACCTGGAATGGGAAATGCAGAAATATCCACAGATTCAATCTTTGAAAGAAGCAAATCTGTTGTTAGGAACAAGAAGGACATTTGGAATTTATCAGATTCGGGATGATTTACCGGGAGAAAACTATGCATTTATGAATATGAGTTTTATTGAAAGTCATGGTATGCAGATAAAAAAAGAAGATTATAAGCTGGTCTATGTTGGTGAATTATCAGGAAATATGTCACTGGATGATATTTTTGAAAAGTTCAACATTGACAGACCGGAAGACTTCCGTGGGCATTCCCTGTCTGTCAGTGATATCATAGTTCTGAATGACGGGAAAAAGGTAACTGCTCATTTTGTAGACAGTATCAGTTTTGAACAGCTGGATTCTTTCCTGAATCTGGAAGAACAGGTTCTTAGTGAACTGGCATATGAGGTAGGAGAACGATATTTTGCTATTCAGAGAACAGAAGAAGGATATGATTATTCCTTTTACGATGAAGATTTCCGCTTGATGGATGGTGGCATTTATGAGAATGATGAAATTTCTATTGAAGAAGCGGCGGAGGAACTTTTGGAAGACGAAGGCTGGACGGGAGAACGCATCCGTGGGGATTATGATCAGTTGATGGAAAAAGTAGAAGAAATGGATGAAGCTGTAATGGCAGAGATTCAGAAAAGCCAGGGCGAATATAAGCCATTGGCAAAGGTGGAGGAACTGGAAGAGGCCAATTATAACATGATTGATAATGTACTCAATAATATGCCGCCTAAGAAAGAAGCTTATCTGGAATATTATGCTGCAGAATGTGATGAAATTCATGATATGGGAGCTTATGAGAAAAGCACAGATGTGAAAGAAATCGCAGCAATCTATGAGAAGTACAGAGAAGATCCGGAAAATGCTTATAAAGGCAGTGGAATGGGGATTATTTATCGTGATCCGGAGGATAGCTTGTTTGATGAAACAGAACTGTTGATTGTAATGGGAACAACGATACACGGCGACTTCTTGGATAATGTGCGGTTTTTAAAAGATCAGCCGGTGGTGCGTGAAGGTTTGGAGAAGATTCATAAAGCATTGCCTGATTATAAATATATCCCGATTCAGGATGTGCGTGAGGCAATGTATCCGAAAAAATGACAACAGAAGAACTGGCAGCAGCATTGGATGAGATTGCGGAAGACTTCGATCCGTATGACTATCGGGACCATGTAGAGCCAGGGCAGGATACCATACAGGAAGTCATGCTGGATCTGCAAAGTGGAAATGTTGGTTCTTATATTTCCTTTCTGAAGGATGTGATTGAAGAAGACTGTGAGCAGTCCGTGTGGGCAGGTGTTTTGCTGGAACGGCTGAAATCCTACGAACCAGATATATCCAAAGAAACAGAGCCGATGGTGTATGTGAATTACTGTGAAAAGCGAGAGCTGATGGAACCACGCTGTCAGAAGCTCTCAGATCTGGATTCCCGTACTGCACAGAAGGATAAGGAATGGTACGCAGACCGTAATCCGAGGACGGATGAGCCGATGGTAACAGCCCAGATGTTTTTTACTATATATTATGCGGAAAAAGGCGATAAAATGCTGCAACATTTCAAAGGGAAAATAGATATTGGAACAGGAAATGGCGGTATTTTAAGTCAGCTGAAACTCCAAAATGAACTGAAACTTACGGATGAAAGCTGGATTGGTTATCTGAAAAACAAGGGAAATGAAGAGTTTCAGAAGTGTATGGAAGATCTGACCGATATGCAGAACCATGTGCTGCCATATTTGCAGAGCTTTTGCAGTCTGGAAGAAAAAAGTGTGCAGGAAAAGCAGGAACGGCAGGTTGCAGAAAAGCAGGACAGCAGAGTAGAAGCGTCAAGAGCAGCGAATGTGACAAAAGGGGATAATGACAAAGCTGTGAAAAAGGTAGTTTCGAGTATGCAAACAGAAAAGAATAAAGCAACTACGAAGCAAAGAAGCCATCTATCATGAACGACTGGAAATCAATAAGAGAAAAATCCAAGAAAAGCAGGGAAAAGATGAGCTGGAGAGAGGAGCTGATCGGGATGTAAGAACGGTATAAATTTATAGAAAGGCACTTGGCTCCGTTTTGGACATAGCAAAAGTGCTGACAGTGACGAACGAAGATGTGCTGCCTGCTTATTTGCAGAGAGTATCTGATTTTGAAGACTGCCTACTTGCAACTTGTACGAAGGAGAATCAGTGTGATGCGATTGTGACAAGGAATAAAAAGGATTTTCTTTCCTTTTGGATTACACTGCTTTCTCCGGAAGAACTGCTGAATATTTATTCGTAAAAATATGTTTTTACAATCGGCAGCAGAAGGAAAGTTGAATGATAACTCCGATCCAGCATACTGCAAAATATAAAAATTTTATAACAAAGTGGAAAACCCTGCGTAGGATCAGAAATGTTCTCACAGGGTTTCATGTATCTAATAAAATATAGAAATTTAGCGGATTTCTGCTAGAATAAGAAAAACTGTTAAAAAAATATCGTATATAGATCAAAAAGACTATATATGGGCGACCTTTTAAAGCCGATTTATATAAAATAGAAGAAAAAAAGGTGGTCGATACCGTGGATATAAAAACAGCGGTCATATATCGTTTAAACGATCTGATTAATCAGAAAGATATCACAGTGAATGAGGCGGCGGTATGTTCTGGCGTTCCTCCTTCAACATTAAAGAATATTTTGTATGGTCAGAGTAAGAATGCTGGCGTAGTTACAATAAAAAAGATATGCGATGGATTGGATGTCACAATACAGGAATTTTTGCTGATCCCATCTTTGCAGATTTGGAACCCGAACTATAGGAAGAGTAAATGCTCATAGGATTCAGATTCTGCAGGATGGATTTTTTATGAAAGAGGGTTAGAGGAAACTAACTTAGGAGGACATAGATGTATAAAATAGCAATTTGCGATGATGATAAAAATTACAGGGAGAAAATAGAGAAGGTTATAGAAACGGAAGGGATTCTTCCTAAGAGCGAGATACGGTTTTATGAATACGAGTCAGGAAAGGAACTACTGAAAAATGCTGATATTTTGCATGATTTGGTCTTTATGGATATGCGTATGCCCGGATTGGATGGGAATAAATCGGTACTGAAGCTGAGGGAATACAATAGGGCAGCGATATTGGTGTTCTGCTCCGGATACTTTGAACCGACTTCAGACAGCATCAATATTGGGCAGCCGTTCCGGTATATTATGAAAGACTTGCATGACAGAAGTCTAAAAAGGGAAATCCCTGCAATTTTATCAAAAGTAAAATTGCACTGTGGAGATTCTTCCGTGACGGTTACATCAGCGGGAAGAGTAATTCGTATCTATACGGAAGACATTTTATATATCTGTCTGGCGAAAAGGGGTTGCTCTATATACGTTGCTAGGCAGGGGGAGATAGATGAGATGCATTGTAAGGAATCTTTAGGCGATTTATATGAACGTCTGGCCGGAAGGGGATTTGAGTATGCACATAACAGTTATATTGTAAATCTGGCGAAAGTGGAAGGATTGGAAAAGAATGTGGCGCTGCTACAGATGGGAATCCAATTGAATGTTTCAAGGTCGAGAAAAGGTCAGTTTGCTGACGCTCTGATCATGTTTCTTGGGGAAAGGAACGGCATGGTATGATAGTAAGAGATTTTTTGATCTGCCTTCTTCAGATGTATCTGTTGGAAGATCTGGAAAAGAACATGCTTCCATACAGAAGAGAAAACTTTTGGGGAAAATTTCTCATATATTTTGTCGTAGCACTGATAATGCTCGGAATCAACCACTTGGAATCCTCAGTATTTAATATGGTAATGATTCCGGTAACGTATATGATTGTGTCAATGGTTGTGTTCCGGGGAAATATATGGAAGAAGCTGGTTATAGTATGCTGCTATTATGTGCTGGCAATTATTCCTGAATTTCTCTTTGCAACGCTTACGAATGCGTATGGCGTGACTGGTGCATCTGAGGGTTTTGGGACGGAAATAGAAAAAACATTAGCGCTACTACTAATGAGTACCATGACATTTCTGTTTATTAAATGCATTAATCAGGTAACGAGAAAAAGGAATTATCTGACGATTGAGAATAAAACTTTTACTGTGCTGCTCATGCTGCCAACCGCTACGATCATTATATTAGGATGTGTGTTTTATTCAAATATTTCTTTTGAAGGAATGAACAGGGTTATGGTTCCGGTAGGAGCTTCGCTGCTGCTATTGACGAATATCTTCATTTTCTCAGTGTTTGACCGGTTTGTAGAGAAATCAGAAGAAGTGAAGAAGATGGACCGGCTTTACCAGAAAAGCAGGGCGGAGATTGCTAATTTACAGTATATGAATAAGGTCAATGAGGATAACAGGGCATTCTTACACGATATAAATAAATTTATTTGTACAGTAGCCGGTTTGATGGAAGAAGGAGAAAATCAAGAGGTTAAGGAGATTATGGAACATTTAGGTGTCCGGATTCAGAGCCTTCAAAAAGGTGTGTATTGCGAACACCCGATCTTGAACAGCATCCTGTGCGAAAGGAAATTCCTTGCGGAATCTAAGAATATTTCCTATAAGATTACGCTGGGTAATGATCTCAGGCTGGACTTTCTGGAAGAACTGGATATGATCTCAATCGTAGGTAATCTTTTGGATAACGCACTGGAAGCGGCAGAAAAGACAAAAGATGGCCGATATGTGGAATGCAGGATGTATATGGGAAATGAGGAACATTTCCTTGTTATGGAATTTTGCAACGGGTATGTTGTTCCACTGTTAAAGGACAAGGACCGGTACATAAGCACCAAAAGAGATGCAGACAGTCACGGGATCGGACTGCATACGGTTGGAAAACTGGTTAAAAAGTATGCTGGAATTATGAGAGTGGAGGTCGGAGAACAGGAGTTCTCTGTTAAGCTGATCTTTACAATAAAATAAAGATGTGCAAAAATCGCCCAAAAAGTTACCGTTTTTGCCACGGTAATTGAAAAAAGGGCGATTTTGTGTAAACTATCGGAAAAAAATGGAGGCATGTAACTATGAAAAAAACAATCAGAAAAAGCTTGGGTATCAAAGTACTTGGAGTTGTAAACTGTCTTGCACTCTGCCTGACGGCATATACGGCAAATCTGGCGTGCAACTGGCTGTACTATCAGGAAGAAGAGCCGGAAGAAGTTAAGAAAATGAGGAAATTCTAGTGTGGAAAAAAACTACCGGCTGGCTTTTTGAAGTGCAAAACAGGAACGGGATTCTTGAAGAGAAAGACCGCAGGCTGTATGAATATGCTTACGGCGTACTGCTGGGCAGGGTGGCGATATACCTTATCATTGTCATACTTGGCATTGTAACGGGGAATTGGCTGGAGATGCTAGTCTTTTTATTGCCCTTTACTGTTCTAAGGCAGTATGCCGGAGGGATTCATTTAGAAAAAGCAGGGAGCTGCATGGTTGTTTCCAGTATCCTTGTCCTTCTGTGCGGTCAGTATCTGGCGTCTGGTTCGGCTGTGATGTGGCAAATACGGATCATATGGCTTGCTGCAGTTGGAGTCATATTTGTTATGGCACCGGTGGATGCCAGCAGTAAGAAACTGGATGAGAAAGAAAAGAAAGTTTATGGTATGCGCGCGAGGGCAATTTTAATTATTGAATGCGCGATAGCAGGTGTTTTTTCTGTAACCGGATATTTCCTGGTCGTAAACGGGATTATGGTAGCGCATATTGTTTTGGCGTCCGGTTTAATATTGGGATGGATCAAAAATTTTTTTGACAAAGAGTTAGAGTCAACTAATCCTGGATAGGAATAAGAAATGCTTGGGAAAAGCATATCACAAAATGATAATAAACAGAATAAAAAAGAACATGATGCAAGAGGAACATAAAAGTGAATTTGAAGTTGATAAAAAATACAGAAAATATTAACAAAGAGAAAATAACTTTGTTTTGTCTGCCGTTTGCGGGGGGCGGCGCTTCTGCTTATAACCAGTGGGCGAAAAAGATGCAGGGAAAAGTAACGGTATGTCTGGTTCAGCTTCCGGGAAGGGAAGAACGGATCATGGAGAAGCCGTATATAGATATGCCGGTTATGTTAGATGATCTGGAAGAGGCAGTAAGAGAGGTTGTGGATGGACCGTATGCCTTATGGGGGCACAGTATGGGCGGTAAGATTGCCTATGAGCTGGAAAAGAGATTGGAAGCGGTCGGATATACAGCGAGCTGTCTGTTTATTTCCGGTAGCCGGATTCCCAGTATTCCGGAGCCGAATCCGATCTATCATCTTCCGGATGAAGAGTTTAAGAGGGAACTGGGAAGATTTGAGGGGACGCCAAAAGAGATACTGGAGAATCAGGAATTATTGGATTTCTTTCTGCCTATGCTACGGGCAGATTTTACCATGGATGAAACATATTATGACAAGACGGGAATAGTACTGCATGCGCCTATCGCTGCATTTGGCGGAGAAAAGGATGGCGAAGCGGATGAGAGCGCAATCTGCGAATGGGGAAAGTATACGGATAATGATTTTAGCTACCGGATATTTCCGGGAGGACATTTTTATTTGCGGGATTACGAAGACGAAGTAATAAGTGAAGTTATAAGGCGCCTGCCGGGAATAAAAGATGGAGATTAAACGGTATGGAGCGAAGGAATTTCTGGCGGCAGGCAAACTTTGTATCCGTGAAAATGAGATACATATATGGTGCATCTGCTGGCCGGAAATGACAGATTTCTGGGTGAACCATGAATATATCCTGAGTGGGCAGGAATCGGAGCAGGTCGGAAGATTCCGCTTTTCGGAAGACAGGATGCGTTATATAGCCGGGAAGGTTGTCGTGCGGCTTCTCTTGAAAAGATATTTAGATGTGGAAACGATTGATTTTTCTGTCAGTGAACGGGGCAAGCCTTATCATAAAAAGATTGCAGGAAAGCAGACCGTAGATTTTAATATTTCGCATTCGGGAGAATTCATACTAGCGGGATTCGCTGTTGGAATGGACATCGGAGTGGATGTGCAGGAAATGGCGGGATGTCCGGATTACTGGGAGATAGCCGGGAATTTTTATACGGAAGAAGAAGCGGAAGATGTAATAAAGGAAGGATCGGCTTTGTTTTTCCAGTACTGGGCGGCCAAAGAAGCGTATGTAAAAGCACTCGGTATTGGATTAGGAAGAGGAATGGATTTCTTCTCTGTCAGAAACGGGGAAATTATAGAAAAAGGCAGGAATGATCAGGGCTGGTTCCTGTATCCGGTCAGGATCAAAGGATATGCTGCGTATGTGGCGGTGCATAAGAAAGGAGATAAATCAAATGGGTTATAAGAAAGATATGAGCAAATATGAGTATCTGGAAGGTTGGGAGAGATGTAGTTTTGGAGAACAGCTTGATAAGTGGGCGGAAAAATATGGAGAAAGAACTGCGGTCACGGACAGCGAAGACGAGATCAGTTATATGGAATTAAAGCAAAAAGCAGATTGTCTTGCGACAGCTTTTCTGCGTAAAGGGATTTTAAAGGGAGACAAAGTGCTTGTACAGCTTCCGAACAGGATTTCTTTTGTGGTCGTGTTTTTTGCGCTTTCCAAGATAGGGCGGTGCCGATCATGATGCTGCCGGCCCACAGGGAGGCGGAACTGGAAGGAATTATTGAACTGGCAAAGCCGGCCGCTTATATTGTGGTGGAGAAATATCTGGGATTTTCATATGTGCCGATGGCAAATGCGATGAAAGAGAAATATTCATGTATCCGGCATATATTTGTAGATAGCGAATCCGGGGATATCAGTGGAATGATTGCGGAAACGTGTGGAGAAAATGGAGCATTTCCGGCTGTGGATGGGTATGAAACGGCGGTGCTTTTGCTGTCCGGCGGGACGACAGGGGTTCCGAAACTGATTCCGCGCACCCATACGGATTATATGTATAATGCCCGCATGTCCGCGAAGAGATGCCGCCTGGATAGCAGTGACGTTTATCTGGCGTCTCTTCCGGTAGCTCATAATTTCCCATTATGCTGCCCGGGGCTTTTAGGCACGCTGGACGTGGGAGGAAAAGTTGTGCTTGCGTCTGCGACCAGCCCGGATGATATCCTTGACGCAATTACAGAGGAAGGTGTCACGATAACGGCATTGGTTCCTGCTATGGTTACTGTGTGCATGGAAATGCTGGAATGGGATGAAGATTTTGATATATCCAGCCTGCGGATTTTGCAGGTAGGCGGCGCAATGCTGGAAGATTCCCTTGCGGATAAGATCATTGAAGAATGGCCGTGTAAACTGATGCAGGTATTTGGTACGGCGGAGGGGCTACTGTCCTTTACTAGCCCGGAGGATGAAGGTTCCCTGATTGCAAGATGCCAGGGAACTCCGGTGTCTCCTGCGGATGAAGTGAAGATTGTGGATGAAGAAGATAAGGCCGTACCGGAAGGAGTTTTTGGGGAATTATTATCCAGAGGCCCGTATACGATTGATGGTTATTATATGGCGGAGGAAGCGAATAAAAAGAGCTTTACGCCGGACGGATTTTACCGGACGGGCGATAAAGCTATGTGGACGAAAGACGGAAGGTTACGTTTGGGCGGGAGGATCAAAGAGCAGATTAACCGCGCCGGAGAAAAGATCATGCCTTCAGAGATTGAAGCTTACCTTTGCAGGCATTCGAAAATCAAAGAGGCAGCCGTTGTCGGCGTTCCGGATGAAACCCTTGGAAACCGGATATCTGCATTCCTTGTGACCGATGATGAAGCCGGGATCGATTTACAGGAAATCCACAGGTTCCTGCGGGAAATAGGCGTTGCGGCGTATAAAATGCCGGATCAGATAGAACGGGTAGAGACATGGCCACTGACCAGCGTAGGAAAAATAGATAAGAAAGCATTAGAACGGATGGCACAGGAAAAATAGAAGGAGACAGAATCATGGAATATATAGAGATAAAGGAACAGATCAAACAAAAGCTGCCGGTAGCCAGAGATTTGGGGGATTCCGAAAATCTGCTGGAGCTTGGGCTTTCGTCCCTGACGATCATGCGTCTGGTAAACCAGTGGAGAAAACAGGGGGTTAAGGTTTCATTCGGTTCATTGATGGAAAATCCTACCCTTGAAGGCTGGTGGGCGCTGATCCAGCGCAGCATGAAGAAAAAAGCGGGCAAAAAACGGGCGCAAGAATCTAAGATAACGCCGGAAAAGGATATGAAACAGCCGTTTCCTTTAACAGACGTACAGTATGCATATTGGGTTGGCAGGGATGAAGAACAGGCTCTTGGAGGAATAGACTGTCATGCGTATTTAGAGTTTGATGGGGGAAATATAGATCCGGAGCGTCTGGAAAAAGCATGGAATGTGCTGCAGTATCATCATCCCATGCTGCGTGCCTGCTTTCTGGAAGACGGGACACAGAAAATCCTGGATAAGCCGTATTGCGAAAAAATAAAGGTTCATGATTTTTCACGGATGTCATCTGAGGAAGCAGAGGCAATGGCAGTATCTGTCAGAGAACGTTTATCCCATCGGAAGTTAAAGATTGAGGAAGGTGAAGTAGCAGGAATAGAGCTTACGCTTTTTCCTGAAAATAAGGCACGCCTTCATGTGGACATGGCGCTTCTGGTTGCTGATGTACAGAGTCTGCAGATATTATTGAGGGATTTGGCATCTGCTTACCGAGGGGAAAACCTGCCGAAAGAATCAAAAGGGTGGAATTTTGCTTCCTATCTGGAACGGCAGAAACAGGAAGAAGGGGAGGAACGGAAAAACGCAGAAAAATACTGGAAGAATCGTTTAGAGCATTTGCCAAAAGGCCCTGACCTTCCATTGGCAACGTCCGCAAGAAGTGGAAAAAACGGTGTTCAACCGCAGGATTGTGAGAATCGAAAAGGAAGAATGGGATCATTTGCAAATGCGGGCAAAAAAATACCAGACAACTCCGGCAATGGTTCTTCTTACTGCATATGCGACGGTTTTGGAACGGTGGAGCAGGAATCATCGTTTCCTTATTAATATTCCATTTTTTAACCGGAAAACAGAGCAGCAGGGATTGGAAGACGTGATAGCAGATTTCACTACACTGTTATTGCTGGAGATTGACTGCGAAGGGGATCCGACGTTTGCAGAATTGCTAGACAGAATCCAGAAGCAGCTTCATGAGGATATGAAGTATACGGCATATTCCGGCGTGCAAGTCCAGAGAGACCTTGCACAGATGTATGGAGACGCATGGGCAGTGGCGCCGGTTGTTTTTGCCTGCAATCTGGGAACGCCGTTGGTAAATGATACGTTCCGGAAAGAACTGGGACAGTTTTCCTATATGATTTCCCAAACGCCGCAGGTGTGGAATGACTTCCAGAGTTATGAAGATGAAAATGGCGTACAGCTTACATGGGACAGCGTGGATAAGTTATTCCCGGAGAATATGATCCGGATATGCTGGAGTGTTTTGAGAATCTTCTGCATGAATTGGGAAAGAAGGACTGGAATCAGCGATTTGATGTGCTTCCTGAAAAAAGAAAAAGAGAAATTGAAGATACAGCGCGTACAGGAGTGCCGGAGCGTGTGGAATGCCTGCATTGGGCTGTTATGAACCATGCGGAAGTTTGCCCGGAAGATATTGCGCTTATTGATGCGGGAAGCGGAAGGTCGGTATCCTATGGGGAATTAAAAACACGGGCAACAGCAGTGGCGGCAGGAATTTCAGAAAAGGATATTAAGGGAGTCCCGGTTGCACTTACCCTGCGCGCGGGATAGAACAGATCGAGGCGGCATTAGGAATTTTGCTTTCCGGGAATTCATACCTTCCGGTCAGCTTAAGCCAGCCTAAAGATCGGAGAGCGTTAATCCATGAGAAGACGGGAGTCCGCTATGTGGTCACGAATCGGGAATTATCCGAAAAACTGGACTGGCCGGAAGGTACGGAAATCCTTGTGATGGAGGGTATGGAAGAGGGACAGGAAAATGTGAGACTGCCAGAGGTGTCGCCGAAGGACAGCGCCTATATCATCATGACGTCAGGCTCTACAGGTGTTCCGAAGGGTGTAGAGATTGCGCATGAAAGCGCATGGAATACGGTTCAGGATATTAATGAAAAGTACCATGTGACAAGTGCAGATCGGGCGCTGGCTGTATCAGCTATGGATTTTGACCTGTCGGTATATGATGTTTTTGGAATTTTAGGCGCAGGAGGAACATTGGTATTGCTTCCAGAGCAGGAGAGAAGGAATGCGGATTACTGGCTGGAACAAGTGTTGAAATATCAGATTACCGTTTGGAATTCAGTGCCGGTGCTTCTGGATATGCTTTTGATACGGGCGGAATCCATGAAACAGAAACTGCCGATCAGGGCGGTTATGCTTTCTGGAGATTGGATTGGGATGGATCTCCCGCAGAGGGTTGCGGCATGGACAGAGGATTGCCAGTTTGTCGCTATGGGAGGAGCTACAGAGGCAAGTATCTGGTCCAATTATCAGAATGTTACCCTGCCGATGCCGAAAAACTGGAAATCTATTCCTTATGGAAAGCCACTCAGATATCAGGCATATCGTGTTGTGGATGAGTATGGAAGGGATTGCCCTTACTGGGCAGAAGGCGAACTCTGGATTGGCGGTTTTGGTGTAGCAAAAGGATATAGGGGAGATTCTGCGCTTACGGGGCAGAAATTTATCACAGATCAGTATGGAAGATGGTATCGGACCGGCGATCTCGGAAGAATCTGGGATGATGAGACAATTGAATTTTTGGGAAGAAAAGACCATCAGGTAAAGATTCGCGGACACAGGATTGAATTGGGAGAAATTGAACATGCGATTCAGGAGTTTCCGGGTGTGGCTCATGCAGTTGTTGATACAGTTAGTGATGGTCATGGCAATAAAACGCTGGCTGCTTATATCGGAGCGCCGATACAGGAAGATTCTAAAGTTACAACGTATTTGTACGGCACAGATATCTTTGGTGGGGGCTGGAAAGAACTGAAGGATGATGTCAGCAATTGGCAGATGCAGCAGGAACGGAAGACAGCATACAAAAATTTCCTTGCCTATGCAGACCAGAGATGTGTACAGCTTATGCTGGAGACACTCATAGAGTTAGGCATTTTTGTATCAGAGAAGGAAGTTCTTTCGCAGAAGGAAATTTTTGAAAAAGGGAGCATTACGGAAACACAGAAGAATACTGTGGCAAGATGGTTGGAAGTTTTAAAGAAGGAAGGAATCCTGAGAGAAGAGGACGGCAGACTATCGCGTACCGGGAAGGAAGTGGCTGTACCGGAAAAAGCTGGAGATACGGAAACGTATTTTAATAAACTGAAGCCGTATCTGAAGCATATGGTTACTGGGAATGAAGTTCCGCTGGACGTATTCTACCAGAAAGAGCCGGCTTTGGCTCCGAATATGCTGCTTCGGAGGATTCCGGGCTGCGAGGAAACAGTGGAAAGACTGGTGCAGGGATTAAGGCTTCTGGCAGAAGAACGCAGAAAAGAGCCACTCCAGATTATAGAAATTGGTACAAGGGACACTGCAATTACAAGACAGTTTTTGAATGCACTGGAAGATGTAAGCGCGGCTTATACATATGCGGATTCTTCAAAATATTTTCTGCAGGAAGCAGAGAAAGAACTTGCGGGATATGAGAGAGTCGAGTTTGAGATGCTGAATCTGGAAGAAGGCATGGATAAGCAGCAGATGTCCTTGCATAGTTATGACGTTGTGATATCGGTAAATGCTTTACATAGAAATATTGATGCTGCGGATGCGGTAAAGAAAGTAGCGGAATTACTGAAGCCAAACGGAATATTGCTGATGACTGACCTTGTGGTAAGGACATACCTTCAGGAACTTACAGCGGCTTTTTTGGAAAATGGTTTTGCGGATATTCGGGACAAGAGAAAAGAAGCAGGGCTGGTTACCCCGGATTGCCTGCTGTGGAGAGAATGTTTATCAGAGGCAGGATTGGGCGAAGACTGTGCTGTGACAGAGAGATATGGAAGATGTATATGCTGCAGCAGACAGCAGGCGTCTGTCCTGTCCTATCATAATGGAGCACTAAGGAATATCTGTCAGAAAAACTGCCGGAGTATATGGTTCCACAGAACTATCATTTCATGGAGCAGCTCCCAACATTGTCCAATGGGAAGATTAACAGGAAGCAATTGCGGGAAGATTTTAAAGAAGAAACTGCGGTTATCCGATTTTCAAAGGCAACGACAGAAACAGAAGAAAAGCTTTTAGATATCTGGAAACAATTATTTGGATATGAAAATATTGGAATTGAAGATAATTATTTTAGCCTTGGGGGAGACTCGCTGATTGCCACAAGGTTGATCTCGGAAGTACAGAAAACCTTCGGCTGCAAAATAACGATCAGTACGATTTTTGAAAATCTGACCGTAAAATCTCTGGCAAAAGCTATTGAACAGTCCGAACGGAAAGAAGAAGATACACTGCAGATCAAACCGAATCTGGAGGAAGCATATCATTCGTTCCCATTAACCGATGTGCAGTATGCTTACTGGCTTGGCAGAAGCGGATTGTATGAATTGGGAAATGTTGCAACACACTGTTATTTTGAACTGGATGCAGACGGCCTTGATACTGAGTGCGCAGAGACGGCATGGAATCTGTTGATACAGAGGCATGGGATGATGCGTGTTATTATCCAGCCGGATGGTATGCAGCGCATACTGGAGAATACTCCCCAGTATCATATTGACGTGACGGATATCCGACAATTGGAAGTGACAGAAAAAGAAAAGGCATTGGATGAAAAACGGGCAGAGATGTCTCATCAGGTAATTCAGACAGATGAATGGCCTCTGTTTGATGTGCGAATCACTAAAATAGAGGACCAGAAGCATAGAATCCATATCAGTTTTGACAATATTATCTTTGACGGCTGGAGTATGTTCCATCTCTTAGATGAGTGGGCAGAAGTATATCGAAATGGAAAAGCGGAAATGTCGATTACTTTGTCTTTCCGGGATTACGTGCTGGGACTGGAGCAGATAAAGTCTACCTCTGCTTATGAGAAAGATAAAAAATATTGGGAAGACCGGGTGGAGACTTTTGCGGACGCACCGGATCTGCCGCTTGCAAAGAACGAAAGCCAGATTACAGAGCAGCGTTTCTGTCGCCGGAGCGCAAAACTGTCACAGAAAGAATGGCAGTCTGTAAAAGACGCGGCGGGAAGACTGGAGGTAACGCCTTCTGTTCTTTTGATAAGTGCGTATGCGGAGACTCTCCGCTTGTGGAGCAGTAATAAGGATTTTACACTTAATCTGACGCAGTTTGACCGGAAACAATTGCATCCGGAAGTGAACAATCTGGTTGGAGATTTACAACACTGACATTGCTGGAGATAAAGAAAGCAGGGAATAATTTTGCGGAAAGGACAAAGGCAATTCAGAAGCAGCTTACAGAAGATCTGGAGCATACAGCTTATGGCGCGGTTGAACTGGAGCGCGAATTAAAGAAAAAGACTGGAAATATGCGGGGCGCTATTATGCCGGTAGTGTTTACCAGTGGTCTTGGCGTGGAGCAGTGGCATGAAGGAAAGTGGCTTGGAAAACTGAACTATAACATTTCACAGACGCCGCAGGTGTGGCTGGATCATCAGGTGGTTGAAATGGATGGCTGTTTATGCCTGTTTTGGGATTCCGTGGACGAATTATTTTATCCAGGAATGTTGGATGAGATGTTCCGGGCATATACCGGCCTGCTTCATACGCTAGCAGTTCATCCGGAGATCATGCAGGAAAAAACGGCAAGTCTGGTAATAGCGGAAATTTCAGAAAAACGGCGTCAGGCGAATGAAACGGCGGCTGAATTTGAAGAGAAAACGTTGGATGGATTATTCTTGGAGGCGGCAGACAAATTTCCGGATAAGGAGGCGCTGGTAACGTGCAGCAGGCGGATGACATATCGGGAGATAAAAGAAGAAGCGTTTTACATTTCCGGGCAGTTGCAGAGCATGGGAATAAAAAAAGAAGAGACGGTAGCTGTATTTATGGAAAAAGGGTGGGAGCAGGTAGTTGCTGTTTATGGAATCATGTTTGCCGGAGCCGCATATCTTCCGATAGATATCCATAATCCGAGAGAACGAGTTGAAAAGATTCTCCGTGACAGTGGAACAAGAATCATTCTTGTGCAGAATCAGGCGTATGATCAGGATACCGAATGGCTGCACGAGTGGGATTGTATTTCTGTGTCTGAATTAAAACCGATTCTGAATACAAAGCACAGGAGAATAAGGCGGGAGACCTTGCGTATGTAATCTATACGTCGGGAACAACCGGGATGCCGAAAGGAGTAATGATTACTCACCATAATGCAGTGAATACGATACTGGATATCAATGCACGCTATCAGATTACAGAACAGGATACGGCGTTTGGAATCTCCAATCTTCATTTTGACCTGTCTGTTTATGATGTTTTTGGCGTTTTAGGCGCAGGTGGGAAATTGGTTCTTCCGGATCCGGAATATGGAAAAGATCCAGCGCATTGGATTCACTGGTTGAATCATGAGAATATTACCGTATGGAACAGCGTGCCAGCTTTTGTAGAAATGCTGGCAGAATATGAGGAATATCAAAGGCAGGTAACTTCACAATCGTTGCGGTTGGTAATGATGAGTGGCGACTGGGTTCCGGTTTCACTTCCGGGGAGAATCCGTAATCTGTTTCAGAATGTTGAGATTGTTGCACTTGGAGGAGCGACGGAAGGCAGTATTTGGTCCAATCATTTCGAGATTCCAGAAGTTGTGCCGGAAGATTGGAAGAGTATTCCGTATGGGAAACCGCTTGCAAACCAGAAGTATTATGTTCTGGATCAGCATATGGAAGATTGCCCGGACTGGGTACCGGGAACGCTTTATATTGTCGGAGATGGCGTTGCACAGGGATATTTAAACGATAAAGAAAAAACAGAGGATAAATTTGTTGTTTTAGATAGAACTGGGGAAAGGCTGTATTGCACTGGAGATATGGGACGGTACTGGAGTGACGGTAATATTGAGTTCCTTGGGAGATTGGATAATCAGGTAAAAATCAATGGTTATCGGGTTGAACTTGGGGAAATTGAAACTGCATTGAGAAAAATTCAAGGAATAACGGAAGCGTTTGTTTTGGTAAGAATGGAAAATAAAATAGAAGACTTATGTGCTGTATTGGTAGAGGAAGAAGAGTATCGTGACCGACAAGATAGGTTTTATAAAGAAATGTTACAAAAAGAGCTTCCTCTTTATATGATTCCTAAAGGCTACATAAAAATGAAGACTATTCCACTTAATTCAAACGGAAAAAAGGATATTCATAAAATTTTGAATGTTGTAGAGCAGAATAAAAAGCCTATTCCTAAAAAGAGTAATAACGAGAAAGAACTCACTCAACTTCAGAAGCGATTGCTTGCAATCTGGAGAAAAATTCTGAAAAGTGAAACATTGATATAAATGATAACTTTTTTGAAATAGGTGGAAATTCAATACAGGCAATACAAATTACTAATCAAATGACGGAGGAAATAGAGCATTTTATAGATATCGGTAAATTATTTGAGCATCCGACTATCAGTGAAATTGAAAGATACATATTAGAGGAAATGTAATGAGCAAATACATATTTAATAATGATGCGGAAATTTTGGAGTTTTTGGAGCAACTTAGAGAAAAAAGCATCCAAATTTGGGCGGAAGGAGAGAAAATTCGATATAGATCTAAAAACGGACAATTAGCACCGGAAATATTAGGTACTTTAAAAATGGCTAAAGGTCAGATTTTAGATTTTCTTCGAATGGTTGAAAAAAATGTAATTCCATTAACAGCAATACAAACAGCTTATGTTGTGGGGCAAACGGCTGGGTGTGAGTTGGGAAATGTAAATGCGCATTATTACATCGAATATACAATAGAATCATTGAATGTTGAACGACTTGAGCAAATGATAAATTTGGTTATTTCTAAAAATGATGTATTACGGTTAATTGTAACACATGAAGGGAAAGCGAGCTTTTTAGATAATGTACCATATTATTCTGTGCCAATTTATTCATTATATGATGAGAATGTTAGAGAACAAAAGCGATTAGAAAGAAGTCATCATAGATATAATTATTATAAATGGCCTATGTTTCATTTTTGTGTCGGGAAGACATCAGGAAAGACAAGTGTTTTACATATAGATTTTGATTGTATTATTTTGGATGCGTGGAGTGCAAAGTTACTGTTGGACGAGATTTTTAGCTTATATTATGGAGAAGATGTTAAATTTCCACGAATCTCTTTTATGAATTACATGAGATTAAAAGCAGATAAAAAGGATTTAAAGGCTGAAAAATATTGGAAAGAAAAAATAAAAAATATGCCGAACTTTCCCATGCTGGATTATCAAAAAAAAAAATTTACAGAAGTGCAGAATATAAGGTTTGATAGAATTGAATATGATTTTTCTTTTGCAGAAACGCAACGATTATATGAGAAATAAGAAACTATCATTTTACTTCCAGCAGCAGTAATTTCTACAATTTTTATGAAAACACTGGCTCAATATAGTGAGAACCCTGCATTTACTATAAATGTGACATTATTTAACAGGCAGTTATTGCATGAAGATGTAAATGAAATACTGGGTGAATTTACTAACAACGCAGTAATATCATACCAAGGAAAAGCAGATTTGCTGGATGCCATTCGGGTAACTCAGGAACAGATGTGGCGATTAGTTCAATATAGAGAATTTGAAGGAAGCAATATATTAAAAATGCTTTCTTCAGGAAGAGCAGGAAAAGCAATTATGCCAGTAGTGTTTACTTGTATGTTAGATGGTAATGTGTCTGAAGTGGAAAAACGGAGATATTCCTTCAAAGAAGAATATGCGATAAGTCAAACGCCACAGGTGGTTTTAGATCATCATGTGAGAGATGATTTAGGATATTTGAAGGTTTCGTGGGATTATATTATTGACGTTTTTGATAAACAGTATATTACAGATATTTTTGGAACTTATGTAAATAATATAAAGAAATTTATGGAAAAAATTAGAAAGGATAAAAATATGTTTGTAAAAGAGTTTGAAATTACTTTGGAAAATGGAATGAAAATTTCAGGAGAATTAGATTCGCCAGAAAGGCAAGGTCAGTGGAAAACGATTATTCTATTTCATGGTTCCGGTCCATCAGATCGACACGCTACAGTTGAATCTATGGGACGGATAGTATCTCATAATTTTGATCTGCTGAGTGAGGGGTTTGTGAAAGCCGGATATGCAGTGTTTCGTTATGAAAAAAAAGAAAATTATGATATTGAAAAAATTATTCAACATGCCAGAGAGGTAACGAGATTTGTTGTTGGATTGCCCGAGGTGGGAGAGATTTTGTTTTATGGATGGAGTGAAGGAGTACGAGTTTGTACAGCTTTAGTTTCTGAGTTTCCGAATGTACGGGCTTTAATTCTTCAGTCGGGTATTGCAGAGGGATGGAGTTCCTATTTTTCCTATATATTGCAAGAACTTACAGTAGAAAAGTTGAAAGAGTTAGATAACAATAGTGATGGCATATTAGAAATTTCAGATTTTTTGAATTGTATACCGGATTCCACATCTATTACTTTCTCTTTGTATTTACTTATTTTTGGAATGGATAAGGATGGAAATATGCAATTTAATGAAGAACTTGATCCAGAACGGAAGGGAAGATTCAGTATAATGCATTGAAATATCCAGAGAGAATTGCGCTTATCTATGAAAATGAGAAGTTTCTTATAAGATGTTGCGTTTATATGCGTTGCGTGCAGCAAACTATATGTGGCAAAGAGGAGTAAGGAAGAATGATAGAGTTGTAGTTATATTGCCAAGAGGTATTGGGCAAGTAGCTGCATTGTTAGGTATTCTTGCAATAGGTGCTGCGTATGTTCCGATTGCGATAAAGCAGCCATCAGCTCGTCGGGAAAAAATTATAGAAAATGTCAAGCCGGCTTTTGTATTGCAGGATGAAACCTTTTTAGAAGAGACCCCATGGAGTGGGTGTATTGAAAACAATCCCAAAGATACGGCCTATATTATTTATACATCTGGCTCCAGTGGAGAACCCAAAGGAGTAGAAATGAGTCATGCGGCCGCAACGAATACAATAGAAGAAATATTACGTATCTGGAATATCGGCGTGGAAGATTCTGTATTAAGTATATCGGCATTTGATTTTGATTTGTCAGTTTTTGATATATTTGGACTTTTAGCTGCTGGAGGAACCGTTATTTTAATTAATGAAGATGACTTTAGAGATCCAGAAGTGTGGGAAAAACTGATAAGATTTATGGAATTACCATTTGGAATAGTGCTCCTGCGCTATTGGATATGTTTTTGATAATGAGGAAAAATAATCATTTTGATAAGTTACGGTTGGCATTAGTATCAGGGGATTGGTCCCGCTTTATTTACCGGAGAAGTGGTATAAAGTAACCTCAATAAATTCACAATTTGTAGCGTTAGGTGGAGCGACGGAAGGAGGAATTTGGTCCAACTATTATTGTGTTTCAAAAATAGATAAGTCGTGGAACTCTATTCCTTATGGACAAGCGTTACCAAAACAGAAATATAGGATTATGGATGAAAATTTTGTGGATTGCGGAGTTAATATTCCTGGGGAATTGCAAATTGGAGGAGGCAGTCTGGCAAAAGGCTATATTAATGATGAAGAGCTAACTATGAAAAAATTCATTACGGATGTAAAAGGAGAGCGTTGGTATAGAACCGGAGACCGGGGAATGCGATGGGCAGATGGGACAATAGAGTTTCTAGGGAGAATGGATACTCAAGTAAAGATACGTGGGCATCGAATTGAGTTGGGTGAAATTGAAAGTGTATTAAAAAGCTTTTTGGGAATAAAAGAAGCAGTAGTTGTTGCTCAGGGGATAAATACCATAAAGAATTAGTGGCATTTTACTTGGGAGAGTACATTGCAGAGAATGAAATAGAAGGCTATCTCAAACTACATCTTCCTGAATATTCTATACCGAATTCCATAATTAGATTAGAGAATTTTCCTCTTAATGCAAATGGAAAAGTTGATAGAAAAAGCTTGGCAGAATATAAGAAAATCGATAGTGTGGAAATAATCCCTGACAAGGCATTAAATATTGTACTGACGATTTGGGAGGAACTATTGGGGAACAAAGTAATAGATTTGGATGAGAACCTTTTTAAGATGGGCGCAGACAGTTTGCTTGCGGCTAGATTTGTTGGGGCTATGAATACTCGTTGTGGAATAGAGGTACATATGAAAGAAGTTTTATGAATCCATCAATTAACGCATTAACAAAATTGGTTGATAACGAGAAAAAACAGGTATAACAGATTGGTAGAAGAGGGGGAAATATAAATGCAGGATATGCGAAAAGCAGCAGGAGAATTATTAGTAGAGCTTGAGAAAAAAGGCATTACTTTTGAGACTGTTGATGGGAAATTAAAATATAAAGATTCCAAAGGGAATTTTACAGAAGATTCCAAAGAGAAAGTAAAAAAATATAGAGAAGAAATAATCGAAATTTTAAAGAAAAAACAAACAATAGACGATTTTATTACGGATAATAATTGTGAAGCCACGGTATATCCTTTGACTGATGTGCAAGCAGCGTATTTGGTTGGAAAAACAGAAGCTGTGAAATGGGGCGGAATTGGGTGCAAAGGATATATTGAGGTTGATTTGGTTCCTACAGTGAGGAAGAAATATCAAGAGCCTGGGAAGTATTGGTAGATAGGCATGAAATGCTAAGGGCGAAAGTGACAGAAACTGGATTTGAAATTTTAGAGAGAGACGAGATTGATTATGAAATTGAAATAATAAATCTACAAAAATGGAAGAGAAAGAGAAAACAGTTACTTTATCTAGGATTAGGGAAGATTTTAGTAAATATGTCTTTCATACGGAGAATCCCCCATTATTTAAAGTGGTAATAACGAAGCGTATGGAAGGAAATTTTTTCCATTTACTCGTCGATTTAATCGTTTCAGATTTTGCAAGCGTGCAAATTCTGATTTCTGAAATGGGAGAACTTTTGAAAGGCATTTCATTAGAAAAATTAAGGTATAGATTTTCAGATTATGCAATGTTCAATCAACAACGTAAAGGAAGCTTAAAATGGCATCAAGATAGAATGTATTGGATAGAAAGGCTGAAAAATTGCCGAAGGCTCCAATTCTTCCGCAAGATGGAAGAGCCGCAGACAAGTGATGAAAATACATAGTGAATTTTATCGTTTTCAGAGACATATTAATCCAGTCGTGGTTGGAAACAAATAAAGGAAATTGCAGGAGAATATGGAGTAACACATAATCGTTATGTATATACTAGGAAGTGATAAAGGTAAATGGAAAGAGGCTCTTGAAAAACGATGTTAGACTCTGATATATTGGTCAAAGAAACAGAGAAAGAGAAACTAAAAACAGAAGTGAAGTCGGATGCAATAGCGAATAAATACTTACTTATTTGCAAAGATAATATTTCTGAAATTCTAGCAGAAGTTAGTGAATTATTGGCACAGGAAATTATTATTCAAAAGGTGTTTTTATTAAATCCAGAAGATGCTAAGAATAATGATTTGTATTTGGGTGATGTAATTGTTATAAATGGTGCTCCATCAGTTATAGATTCTTGGAAGGAAGCTGTACTAGGAGATATGAAAGCGTATGTAGGAAGTTTTGCAGAAACCTGTAATATTATTAAGAAGGAGATTGATGATGGGAAATAGACAAGACATATGTATCTTAGGAGGAACAGGAAATGTAGGCTATGCTGCATACAAGGCATTAGAGAAATCAAATTATTATTTCAGAATTGGGGTAAGGAATAGGGATAAAGCAGAAAAAATGAATTTGTATAAAAGGGATAATGTTCAATTATTCGAAATTGATTTAGATAAATCAAGTAGCGTTAATGAGTTTTGCGATGGAGCGAATATTATAATAGGGGCCATAGGCCCCTCTACAAAATATAGTGAGAAAATGTTGAAAATAGCACTTGAGATGAAGATACCATATATTGATCCGGGCGGAATGTATTTGAAAAATAAATATTCAAATAGGGAAATAGACATAACAGCTATTGTTGGTGCAGGATTATTCCCAGGAGTATCAGGATGGTTACTATATTCAGAATTAAAGAGGAGAGGTGGAAAACAATTAATAGAGATTGTTATTGGAGGGAAATATAATTTTTCTAGAGGTGCTGCAATAGACTATGTGGAAGAAATTAAAGAAAATGCAGCAGGAGTTCCTATGGCATGTATTCGTAATGGGAATATAGTTCCGGCAAGTAGCATGGTTCCCAGCAATATAATTAGTGATGTTTGTGGGTTGGCGTTTCTTCCTTATGTAACTGAAGAAATTCAAGAAATTATATATACTAATGAAGCTCTAAATATTGATGCATATACTGCTGTGCCGAAAGAAATGTTTACAACTCTGAATAAATTATATGGAAAAAACGAAGAAATAATTAAATACCTAGTAAAAGGAAATAATAGTAATCAACGAGGTATAATTCAGTTCAAAAGAATATCTGAAAATGAAACAAAAACAATATTTATCAGAGGAAGTAATCCGGGTGATTTGACTGGAAAAATACTGGCAATTTCTGCTAATGCAATTTTATATGGTAAAAAGAAAAGAGGGATTTTTACAATGGCCAATTATCTTTCTGATTATCCGCTAATAGATAAACTGAAAGGAATTAAGGGATTTGAGTATAGAGAGGAAGTTCAATATGCATAAAAAAAGGATATTAGTTTGTGGTACAGGATTTGGGAAAATATATTTAAAGACTATTGTTGAAAATGAAAAATACGAACTTGCTGGAATTATTGGTAAAGGTAGTGATAGAACGAAAAAAATAGCAAATGATTTTAATGTACCAGTATATACAAATATAGAAAATATTGAGGCAAATATAGACGCAGCTTGTGTTGTAGTTCCAAATGCAGCAGGAGGTGGACAAGGAACCGATATAGCAGAAAAATTACTTTTAAGAGGAATACCAACTTTGTTGGAGCATCCTGCTCACGAAAAAGAAATCATAAAATGTCTAAAGGCATCAAAAAATACGCCATTTATGATAAATCCATTTTATAGATATATTTCTCCGGTTCAGGACTTTTTGGAAGCCGCTAAAGTAATGAACCATCATTCTGTGCTATTGAGTGCGTCTTTAGATTGTGCTATACATGTATTATATGATGGAATTGATATTTTGGGGTGTGCTTTAGAAAATTTTTTCGGGATGGAAATTGGGTACAGTGGCTGAAATTGTTGGGTCTACTTTGAAAAGTGGCGGGAACAAATCTATTAAAATAATGATAGGGGATATTCCTGTAATGTTCGTAATCAATACGGATGTAGATAAAGATGATCCGGATCACCCTCTACACTTATATCATAGAATAGAATTAACTTTTTCTACTGGTAGGCTTTGTTTGGTTAATACGCATGGACCAGTAATATGGATGCCGTTTCAGCATATGCCAAGGGACGAGTATGGAACTATAAGTATTGATAAAGATAACAAAGAAATTCCAACAGCCATAATGCTTGGGAATTCAAAACCTCTGTCATTAAAAAAGACTGTTGAATATATATGGACAGGTGCTGTAGTGCAGGCATTAGAGTGCTTGTTCTCAATGGATAAAACTAAAAAGATGCAAATGGCGCAGTATCAAATATTTGTTTCTAGACTATGGTCTGAAATTAGTAGAAAAACGGGATATCTTAATTTAGTTAATTATAATAATAGTGGAAACAATGAAGAAATATTTGATGAATTACAAAAAAAGGGGTTATTGGAGGAAAAAATTTTTGTATAAAAACGAAGAAATGTACGGTGAAGTATAGAATTTTATGATATAGCTGCGTTGCCACATTCTAATGTTAATGAGAGTATATTGAAAAAATTTGCTAGAATGACCGATATGAACGAAGGTGTCATTGTGGATATTGGAGCAGGAACAGGTCGAAACATTATGGAGTTGGCAAAATATACTCCCACAAAAGAATTGATTGCGTTAGAGCCATCCAAATATATGAGAATTTCTTTTATGACGCGGTTAGTGGACAATCAAGAAATGCAAAAGAAAATCACACTATTACCATTGTCAATAGAAGAATATAATTTTGAAGAAAAAATAAGTGGTATATTATGTATGGGAGTGTTGGGACATTTAAATGAAAATCAAAGATTATATTTATGGAATACATTAGAATATAATTTGCAATCGAATGTTCCCGTATTAATTGAAATTTTGGACAAAAGATTTTTGTCAATGAATAAAGGGAAACGAATCTCCGTCTCCTATCAAGGTAGATTACGTTATGAATCCTATATAAATGATATAAAAAAAATAGATTCTAATAAATGGGAGTGGATGATAGCATATAAGGTTTTTGATAAGGATAAATTAATAAATAGAATTGAATCTCCAATGTATTGGACTTATAATAGTATAGAAAGCATTTTAGAAGAACTGCATGATATTCATTTTAGAGGAGTAAAACTATCAGAGTCATTATTATTGGCAAAAAAGATTTAATCTGGTTTTATCAAGCAATGATATGTAAAGTATCTTCAGCGTGTGGACATCGATAATATCGAAGAAGGAAGGAGGCTTACTTATGAATAATGATTTTCACAGTTTGTATAAAGATTTATTTTCAAATTCACCGCAGACAGTTACAATAGATATACCTAAAGATATGGGGATTGGAAGAATATCCCAAGTCGTTACTAAACAGGGAACAGTATTATCCGATTGGCATATGAATTATTATTCTGACACGAATGTACAGGGAATTAATAGTGAAGAATACATACAAATGTTATTTTGCTTAAATGAAGGATGTTCATGGAGCATTGCAAATGAACAAAAAAGTATAAGTCTCCAGAAAGGCGAGACTTGTATCTACCGAGGTCATGGAAAGATAGAATACCTCTGCTATTCAGGAAAGAAGGATTTTGTATTTAAGAATATAAAGATACCTATAAAGTATTTCAAAGCATTATGAGAGGTTACTTTGAAAAAATAGAAATAGAAGTATACGAAGAAAAAATATTGTGTGGCATTTCAAAAGTTGATATAAGCCATATATGGAACATATTTTTGCAGAATTAAAAGATTTTTCTCAATATCGTGGTGGATTAGGATATCTTTTCCTTGAAAGCAAGATTTTTGAACTGTTATCAGTATATTTGAGTGAGGTTTTGGAGTTAAGTATTCTTCAAGCAGATCACATTAATATTTCAAAAAATGATAGAGATGCGATTATTGAAGCAAAAAGGATTATAGACAGTCGGCTTGCTTTTGCCCCAAGTTGTGAAGAACTGGCAAAGAAAGTTAGCATTAGTACCTCAAAATTGACAAAGGGCTTTTCTTCCATGTTTGGAACATCGGTTCATGCGTATATTATAGATCAGCGATTGGAAAAGGCCGCAAGTCTGTTGCTAGGAAGCGATTTAAATGTGAGCCAGATAGCAGCATTGGTAGGATATTCAAAACCAAGCAATTTTGCGGCGGCATTCAAAAAAAAATATGGGGTAATACCTAAAAATTATAAAACAGAAAATACGATTGGATGAACTTGAAAATTACTGATTTTGGGTAGAATTAAATTGATTTTGGGTTGGATTAGTTGTGAATAACTGGTATACTATATCTCGTGGTTAGAAAGTACTAACTACGAGATGCTTTGTTTATACCAAAATTTAGGAGGAACGATCATGAACAAAAAACTGAATGCGAAGGATTTTATCCTGATCGGTGTTTTGACTGCGCTCATGTGGATCATTTGCATGATTATCAGCACCGTAATGAGCATTGCCGGACCCATTACCAACGTATTTTATCCTGCTGTCGTAGCAATCCCCAACGGAATCGTGATGATGCTGTTGCTGGCAAAAGTCCCGAAGAAAGGCGTGTTTACAATCTGCGGAACAATTCAGGGTATCCTGTTTTTGCTGGTTGGCGGATTCTGGCTGATCCCTGTTGCGCTGATTATTGGCGGGGTAATCTGCGATTTCCTGATTATGGGCAGAAGTGAGATCACTATGAAATCCATGATGATTGCGTACACCATTTTCAGTGGCATCTTTGCCTTTGGCGCTATCGTTGGGCCTATGCGTTTCCTGCAAAGCGCATTTGTCGGCGCTATGGAGAAGAACAACATTGCACAGGAATACATAGATGGCATGATTAGCATTACATCTGGCTTTATGCCTGTTGTCATTATAGTGGCTGGTCTGCTTGGTGGCTTGATTGGCGGTTACATCGGCCAGAAAGCATTGAAGAAGCACTTTATCAAGGCCGGACTTGTATCGGTGAAGTAACAGCTCCGAAAAATGACAGACGCCAGATTTGTCAGTAGAATGCCTGAATCAAAAGCGGGGCTGCAATGTCAGTCTCGCTTGTTTTTGGAGAACAGTATGGAAGAAAACATAAAGAAACTCATTACACAAAGACAATTTCAAAGAACGGCAGCTTTAGACCCACGGTGCAAAGTTGCGCTACTGATTATGATTGGGTGTGTCAGTTATTTCCTGAACGGGGAAGTTTGCAGCCTGGTTCTTGTCGCCTCTTTTGCGCTGTTTGTTGCTGCTGGGAATGGGGCGAAGTGGGCGGCGAAAATGCTGTTGTTCTATATTGTTATCGCTTATCTCAATGCTCTGCTGCGTTATATTTCTATTCCTGTGCTAAGTGTGATTATGAGCGTGTTCGGCGTGACCATTTTGAAGTTGGTTCCTATCGCAATGATGGGAATATGGATTTTACACACAACACAAATGGATGATCTCATGGTATCGCTGCAACGCTTACGGTTGCCGCAGGCTGTTACAATTCCGTTAGTTGTCATGTTCCGTTACATACCTACTTTGCGGATTGAGTACCGTATGATTCGTAACACAATGGACATTCGCGGTATCAGTGATACAGCATGGAAACAGATTATCCACCCGCTTGCTACGATTGAATATATTCTGATCCCTCTGCTGATGCGCTGCCTGAAAGTAACAGATGAATTAGCGGCGTCCGGCACAACGCGCGGATTGGAACTGGAAGAAAAGAGATATGCGCTGAACTCTGTCCGTTTTTCGTGGAAAGAGTATGCGGTGACTGCTTTGGGAATTGTCTTTTTAGCACTACTTCTATTCCTCGACTATACCTCTATCGGGGAAATTATTATATGGAGGGTATAGCGATGATTACCTTTGAAAATTTTTCTTTCCGTTATGAGGAAAGGGATGGATTTACATTAAAAGATTTGAACCTGACAATTCAGACCGGGGAATTTATTCTATTGACTGGACGGAGCGGGTGCGGGAAAACGACCCTTATTCGCTCTCTGAATGGTTTGATTCCACATTTCTACCCCGGAGAAATGAAGGGAGATATTTTCTTAGACGGACAATCTCTGTTGGAGTTGAAGCCTGCTGATCTGGCTGGAAAAGTGGGTACCGTCTTTCAAGACCCGCGCTCACAGTTTTTTATGACAGATACCACACGGGAGCTTGCTTTCGGGTGCGAAAATATGGGGTATTCCCGTGAGGAAACCGTTGACCGTATTACAAAAGCGGTGCTGGATTTGGAATTAAGCGATTACCTGAACCGTAGCATTTTTGATTTATCCAGCGGCGAGAAGCAGCAGATCGCGATTGGCTCGGTCTATGCCCTTTTGCCTAAAGTATATATCTTTGATGAACCGTCAGCGAATTTGGACTATGCTGCTACAAAACGTCTGGCAGAAACCATGAAGCGCCTGAAAGCTGATGGATATACCATTATTGTTGTCGAGCATCGTTTCTACTATTTGAGGGAACTGCTTGACCGGGCATATCTGATTCAGGATGGAAGGATTATACAGAGCTTCACAAGAGAACAGTTTTGTTCTTTACCTGATGAAACACGCATCCAATACGGATTGCGTACAGTCTATCCAGAACGGGAGGCAGCAAAGTATCAGGTCAAACCGGCACACAGCTCCAGCGATGGATTGAGTGTAAGCAACCTCTCCTTTGCGTACAAAAAGGGGCCGGATGTTTTACAGAATATCAATTTTGAAGCCCATAAAGGTGATGTGATTGGCATTTTGGGACATAACGGTGCCGGAAAGACTACTTTGCTTTCCATTATGACGGGACTTCTGAAAGAAAAGAACGGAAGTATCTGCTATAACGGGAAAAAACTTTCCCCACGCCAGCGCAGGCGGCTGTCTTATCTTGTCATGCAGGATACTGATTATCAGCTTTTTGCCAGCAGTGTTGAAGAAGAATTCTCATTGGGGATTGAAACTGACTGTGCGGAAAAGGTTACAGAAACTTTGGAAGCCCTGGAACTTAGTGAATACCGGGAATACCATCCGGCATCCTTGTCGGGCGGACAAAAGCAGCGGGTAACGATTGGGACCGCGATTGTTAAGGACAGCCCGGTTATTTATTTTGATGAACCTACCAGCGGGCTTGATTATGATTCTATGGTCAGGGTAAGTCATTTGATCGAACAGCTTGCAAGTGCCGGTGTGATTATTTTTCTCGTGTCCCATGACTTTGAATTTATTACCCGCACTTGTTCAGAAGTTTTACAGCTTGACGATCAGGATTCAATCAGGAATCAGGTGCTGACGCCGGAAATCCTAACGTCACTTTCAAAACAATATTTTAACTGATTGGAGGCTTTGTTATGTTCAAGAAAATGTTTGAGTATGCGGGGCCGCACAAAAAGGACTTATATAGCGCAACCTTCATCGTTCTGCTTAGTGTCCTGATGGGGGTACTTCCCTTTGTGCTGGCTTATCAGGTGATTTCACCGCTTGTCATGGGAGAAACCGTTGGAATCGGCTATGTGTCCATGCGCGTGATCGGTGTTTTGATCTGCCTTATTTTACAGGCTGTTCTTTATGGCTGGGGACTGGATGTATCTCATAAGGCCGCTTATAACACGTTGCTTAGGCTTCGTACTTCCCTGCAAAAGAGATTTGAGGCACTTCCCCTTGGATTTATCCAGGATAAGGGAACTGGCACAATTAAAAAGCTGTTCGTGGACGATGTAGACAGTCTGGAAGTATTACTTGCCCACTCTTTGCCGGAGGGCATTGCAAACCTGATGATTCCGATTGCAATTTATGTTGCTATGTTCTTCATCGACTGGAAACTGGCTTTGCTATCCCTGGCATCTATTCCGATCAGCTTTGCAGCCATGATGATTATGTATTCCGTTGGTATGAAGAAAATGGGACCGTATTACATGGCCGGGCAGAAAATGAACAATACCATTATCGAGTATATCAATGGTATGGAAGTTGTGAAAGTGTTCAATAAGGACGCAGAATCCTATGAGCGTTTCCGCAAAGACATTTCCGATTATCGGGACTACACGCTGGAATGGTATAAAGCAGCATGGCCGTGGATGGCAATTTACAGCAGCCTTTTACCCTGTACGATTATCCTTACTCTGCCTTTGGGGGCATGGTTTGTACTTTGTGGGTTCTCCACTTTGCCAGATTTGATTTTGGTACTTTGCCTGTCGCTTAGTATTGGTATTCCGCTGCTGAAATCTTTGAGCTTTTTACCAACTATGCCGCAGCTCAATTATAAGATTGCCGCTTTGGAGCAGGTGTTGGAAACTGCGCCGTTACAGCAGACGGACGCCGCTTTTCATGGGAAGAATTACGACATTTGTTTCGATCACATTACATTCGGCTATGAGAAAAGCCAGCCGGGGCCTGATGGACGGCCTATGGTAACAATGGATGAAGTTATCCATGATATTAGCTTTACTGCAAAGGCAGGACAGAAAACGGCCTTAGTTGGTGAATCCGGCTCTGGAAAAAGTACGTTGGCAAAGCTGTTAATCCACTACTATGACCCGCAACAGGGCAGCATTTCTATTGGCGGACAGAAAATAACGGAAATGAGCTTAGAGGCATTGAACAGTCAGGTTTCCTATGTGGCGCAGGATCAGTATTTGTTCAATACTTCCCTGCTTGAAAATATCCGTATGGGGCGGCCAGACGCTACGGATGAAGATGTCCTTGAAGCGGCGAAAAAAGCCAATGTCTGGAATTCCTTGAAAAGCTGCCGCAAGGCATACATTCAATGGCCGGTGATGCCGGGAAAATGCTTTCCGGCGGTCAGCGCCAGCGGATTTCTCTGGCGCGTGCAATTCTGAAAAATGCGCCTATCATTGTGCTGGACGAAGCAACTGCATACGCAGACCCGGAGAATGAGGAAAAAATGGAGGCTGCGATTGCGGAATTGGTAAAAGGCAAGACCTTATTTGTGATTGCCCACAAACTTCCTGCAATTATGAACGCCGATCAGATTTGTGTGATCGAACATGGCAAACTGGCGGCAACCGGCACCCATGCTGAATTGCTGGCAACCTGTGAGGAATACAAAAAATTGTGGAAAGCCTCGCAGGACAGCGCAGAATGGAAAGTAAACGCTGTAAAGGAGGGAAAATAAATGCTTGCACTATTTTCAAGGATTTTGAAGCTCTCCGGCAAATATAAAGGCCGGATTCAGGGCGCGTTTGTATGTGCTTTTCTGGAATCCATACTTGCAAAAATGCCTATCTTTTTGGCATTTCTTGTACTCTCTGGATTCTATCAGAAAACTTTGACGGGCACAAAATGTCTGTATATCGGTATCGACCTTATTGCTGTTGTGGTTGCACAGGCGGTTGTCCATTATCTCTGTGACAGGCTGCAAAGCGCCGCCGGATATATGATTTTTACAGATAAGCGGATGGAACTTGGCGGCCACCTCCGTAAGCTGCCGATGGGGTATTTTACTTCGGGCAACATTGGCAAAATCAGTTCGGTACTTAGTACGGATATGGTATTCATTGAAGAAGTTGCCATGAGTACGCTGGGAAATATGATGAGCTATATGCTCTCTGCCTTTGTTTTGCTGGTATTCATGTTCTTTTTAGACCTCCGGCTTGGACTGATCGCCGCTGCTGTAACGTTACTGGCATGGTTTATCGCAAAAGGGATGAACAAGGTTTCCCTAAAAGAAGCGGCTGGCAGACAGGATCAAAGCGAACATTTGACGGATGCGGTTCTTTCCTTTGCAGAGGGGATCAGCGTAATTAAGAGCTATAACCTGATTGGTGAGAAGTCGGAGGAATTAACCGAGAATTTCAGACGTTCCAGAGATACATCCACTGTCTTTGAACGTAAAATGACGCCGTGGACAAGAGGACTGACTATTTTGTACGCTGTCGGAATTTCTGCTATTTTCGTGCTTTCCGTATGGCTTCAGCAAAGCGGCTCCCTTTCGCTGCCTTATCTGCTTGGCGTTCTGCTCTTTGTCTTTGATTTGTTTAGCCCGTTGAAGGCATTGTACGGGGAGGCATCCCGTCTTACTGTTATGAATGCCGCATTAGACCGTATAGAAGCTGTTCTAAATGAAGAAGAATTGCCTGATAAGGGAACACAGCATATTTCACAGGCGGATTCCAACTTGCCGGAAATTTGTTTTGATAATGTGACCTTTGCATATCAGGATAAGGAAGTATTGCACGACATTAGTTTTTCCATGAAGAAGCATACCATGACCGCGCTTGTAGGGCCGTCTGGCGGAGGCAAATCTACGATTGCAAACCTGCTGGCGCGTCTATGGGATGTCAAGTCGGGCAAAGTGACCATTCGTGGGACAGATATACGGGATGTGCCGCTTTCTGAACTGATGGAACAAATCAGCATGGTTTTCCAGCGTGTGTATTTATTCCAGGATACAATCTACAACAATATCAGTATGGGCAAGCCGGACGCTACCGAAGAAGAAGTCTATGAGGCTGCAAAAAAAGCTCGTTGCTATGACTTCGTCATGGCGCTGCCGGATGGATTTCAGACTGTTATTGGTGAGGGCGGCGCTACCCTTTCCGGCGGCGAAAAGCAAAGAATCTCTATCGCCCGCTGCATTTTGAAAGATGCACCTATTGTTATTTTGGATGAGGCTACTGCAAGTGTTGATACAGATAACGAAAGCTATATCCAGGAGGCAATCAATGAGCTGGTAAAGGGTAAAACATTGCTTGTGATTGCACACCGCCTGAATACCATCCGGCAGGCCGATCAGATTTTGGTGATTGCCGATGGACGGATCAGCGAACAGGGAACCCATGACGAGTTGATGGAAAAGGCCGGAATTTATCAGGATTTTGTGAATATCCGCAAAAAATCCTCCGGCTGGAGCATTGCGTAAAGGAGGGATAGATGAAACTTCACGCATCCGGAGAAGATTATTTGGAAGCTATACTTGTATTACAAAAGAAAAGTGGTATAGTGCGTTCCGTTGACCTTGCCCGGCACATGGGATTCAGTAAACCGAGCATCAGCCATGCAGTAGGTGTGTTAAAGAATGGCGGTTTCCTGACTGTCGATGAAGATGGATACCTCAATCTGACTAATGCCGGGCGGGAGGTTGCCGAGAAAATTTATGAACGCCATCAGTTCTTTACGGAGCAGCTTGTAGCTGTCGGGGTTGATCGGGAAACTGCAGAAAGAGATGCCTGTCGGATAGAACATGTAATCAGTGAAGAAGCTTTTGAAAAATTGAAAACTTCGGTTGAAAAAAAGTATTAGTACAATGTTGATTCACCGAATCTTTTATGTTCATCATACTATAGAATTGTTGAGAAACGTGAAACAGGGTATGAAACTCGTATACTAAAAGACATTCAGAGTGGAATTACACTAGAAACACTTATGGCAAAAGGACATAGGAAAACGCCGGAAGAAAAAGCAGCTGTTGCTAAACAAAAGAGGAAACAGAGGCGAGCAAAACGGAAAAAAGAAGCAAGAGATAATCTGACCAAAGAAGAGATCTTGCAAGATGACCGATTTTTCTGTATTGCTGGTTATACCTCCGGAGGTGCACCGTATGGTGTCACCTGGGAGAAAAAGGATTTGAAACCTTGGGAAGATTTGGAAGAAAATGAGTGAGTTGCCAGTGCAATCTTAATTTTCTCTTGTGACAGAAACAGGTTCCTTTTTTGCCGGAAGTAAGTCTGAACTGATCTCTGGAGCATCGAGCAGTGCAGTGAAATTCTGCTGAATGATTTCCAGGGTTTTCAGCTTTTTCTGTAATTCTTGTTTTTCCCGGACAGTAGCAGCCAGTTCAGATTCAAGATTTTCAATCCGCCTCTGAATTTTATTAGAGCTTGGGATTTTGGTAACACCGAGATCCTGAAGCTCTTTTTTTAGTGAATCGTGGAGCTGGTATTCTGCCTGATGTTTGGTGAGGTATGCTTTTGGATTTTTAGCAGATTTACAATCTTCAATTACTTTACGACAAAGCCGGTAAGAATCGCAGTGTTTCTGAATGACTTTCTGCGTGCTCAGCTCACTGTTGATTTGTGCTATTCTTTGGTCGGCAACTTTCACAGAAACTTCAATGTCAGATACATGCTGCCTGAAATCGTCATAATTCAGCAAGTTATTTTCGGAAAGATAGTTGAAGGTGCGGGCTGCCTCTTTTAGATTATTGAGCTTTGCCCATCGTTCAAATCCCTCTCGATTTCCAGTTGTGACATAAGTGGAGATATTGATATACAAGCGAGCTTCTCTGGACAGATGTCTTGGAGTTTTTACTTTGCTACGATTTTTAGCCAGACGGATGCGAACATTTTCTTCGGAATAATAGCTTCCGAGAGATTTCATATAAGTGAAGTTCTTCTGCTCCGGTGCACGGAAGGACAGGTGCTTTCCCTGCCGGACTTCATATCCGGCTAACTGCATCTTTTGCAGAAATTCCTCATAGTTGATGGAAGTCCAGATTGATTTATCAACTGCGACACGTAGCTTGGCTTTCCAACTGGTGCCACGATGATATTCCATGTTCTCTTTATAGCTTTTACCTTTTTCTCCGGTTGGCATGCTGGTGGCAAGTCCATTTTCATGGCAGATACGATTACTGATTCTGCAGAGTTTATGGTAGCTCCGCTTATTGGAAACATACTTGTGATGGTCAACAAAGCTTGCTGCGTTGAAGATGATATGGTTATGGATATGATTTTTGTCAACATGGGTACTGATCACATATTCATATTTTCCTTTCAATACTTCGTCTGCAAATTGCTGCCCTAAGCGATGGGCATTTTCGGCATCAACTTCTCCAGGTTTGAAGGACTGGATCAGATGAAATGCCAGGTTATCACCTTTGTCCATTCCATTCTTTTTTGCCATTTCTCTTGTCATAGAAAATTCAAGATCTGCAGTTTCAGGGGAACAGCCAAAACTGGAAACTAACAGTTTTTCATCTGTCTTATCTGGATTTGTAATATAGTCCAGTGCTTTCTTGTCTGTTACTTTAATGGGGAAGATCTTAAGATATGCCATAATTCTTTCACCATCTCTTTCAATTCTTGCATTTCTTCTGGATATAGATCTCCGGTGGTATTTACCTTTTTTGCAATCTGGTTGATATTTACACCAATCTTGTGCATTTCCTCATACTGTTTCTTCAGTGGAGTGGTATCGGTGTTGACGATGTAACCGTCGATTGCCATTTTACGAAGGTAAGCTCCCATGTTTTTGGTCTTTGATTCAATCATCTTTCTACGGATAAGTTTCTTTTCTTCGGGGGAGACACAAAACAAAATCTGTATATTTCTTTTTCTCTTTGCCATAGGCAGATTCTCCTTTCTTTGGTTCTTCGAAGTAGTGACTTCTGGGTTTTTAATTTAGGGTAGGGTTCCTTAAATTACTGGTTTTTCGGAAGTGTATATACACTTCCTGTCCTTGCTGTTTTATCCCTCTATTAGTTAAAGTCAGGAGAACCGGGAAAATGCAAAAGAATTTGGCAGGTAGCACGGGAAGTGAAAATATGGTATGATTATGGGCAGGATATCAGGAGAATCAGGAGTTGAATAGATTGTGAAGAAAGAAGAAATTTTTGAATATGTGAAGAAACAGTATGGTACGATGCCGGAGTATTTATGGGCACAATCACCAGATAATGCTGTGTTGCGACATAAGAATGGAAAATGGTATGCTGTGGTCATGAGCGTTGAAAAATGCAAACTAGGATTAGAAGGAAATGAATTTGTCGATATTATGGATGTAAAATGTGATCCGGAAATGACAAGTATGATTATTCAGACCTTTGGATTTTTGCCAGGATACCATATGAACAAACAGCACTGGATCACAATTTTACTGGATGGTTCAGTAAGTGAAGCAAAGACATTAGATTTTTTGGATATGAGCTATGATATGATTGATGGGAATAGAGGAAAGGAAGAATGATGAGAAAGGTAATCGTATATTCATCTGTGCATCATGGAAACACAGAGAAATTAGTAAAGAGCATTGCAGAAGAGTGTCAGGTTGATTTGATTGATGCTGTAAAACAGCCAGATGCAGATCTGAGCAGTATGATACGATTGGGTTTGCATCAGGAATCTATTTTTCAAAATTTCATCAGTCGATATTGGGATTTGCAGAGAAGAATCTACCGGACGACAAAGGGGTATTTCTGATCTGTACTTATGGTGGAAGTGCGAATTATAAATCCATAGAGCAGATTTTGGGCAAGAAGCATTCTACAGCAATCGGAAAATTCGGATGCAAGGGCTATGACACATTTGGCCCATTTAACTGGTGGGTGGTATAGCAAAAGGACATCCAGATGAAAAAGATATAAAAAATGCAGTTAAGTTTGTAAAAGGACTCTAAATAGTTTAGCGAAAAAGAAAAACCGGGGAACAGTCCTCGGTTTTCTGATATTTGCGGTTCAGTCTTCAATTTGAAAAATCTCTTCTACTGGCATTTTCAGATAATGTGCCAGACGGATTGCAATTTCGAGAGAGGCATTTCGCTCACCACGCTCAATGCGTCCGATGGTATCACTGCAAGAACCGACAGCTTTTGCAAGATCTGCCTGAACGAGATTTCGTTCTTCACGGATATCTTTAAGTGTGTTGTTAATTGCCATTTTATCACTTCCTTTATTATTTTCAGCAAGAGCAGGCTAGAAGTCTGCAGTTGATCTTTAATGAAAACCAGGGATTTCTGCTCCTTTGCATTTTCCGATTACTTTCCCAAAGATTTTAAAAGAATCAGATTCATAAATCTGGATTGGATGATACTTTTCATTCAATGAAACCAGATAAACTCCATCCGGACCGTCATGTAGCTCTTTGATATAGGTATTGCCATTGAGATAGAAGATACCGATTTCACCGTTGGAGATACTGTCTTGTTTATGAACCCATGCAACATCTCCGGTATGATACATTGGTTCCATACTGTCACCAGATATACGGATTCCAAAATCCGTCTTTTCAGGTGCGAGATGACCGACATTGTAACTTTCTTTTACACTGTCTTCAATATAATTTCCAGTACCGGCAGAAGCTGGCTCTACTGCAATCGGCTGATAATTTTCAAATGGAATGATATCGGCTCTATGCGGAAGATACTTTCTGGACGCCCGCAGAAGATTGGCAAATTCAATAATCTTAGCTTTGCCGTCTTCATTCAAATTTTCCATGACATGATCAAATGGATTTTCACCTAAAAATTCTTCGTATATATCTTCAATATCTAAAATCTGACAAACTGTCAGGATTGTGTGTAAGGAGGGTTCTCTTGTTAGATTCTCCCATTTGGAGACTGCTTTCGTAGTAACTTCAATTCCTTCCTGAGCAAGTAAGTCCACCAGATCCGCCTGGGAGTAGCCTTTCCTTCTTCTGTTTTCTACTAATACTTCTCCGAAAGCACGCATATGTTCGCCTCATTTCTTTTTGATTTTTCTATATGCATTATAACCCGAATAAAATCAAAAATCAAGAAAAATCTCCAAAAAGGAGACAATACGACCAAGATGTCGCTTGACTATCTCCAATACGGAGATATATACTAAGCATACAGAAATTGATAAGACAATAAACCAAACAGAGAGAAGGTGGTGGAGTTAATGGGAGACAGGACAATTCTTCATAGCGACATGAATTCATTTTATGCAAGTGTGGAAATGCTGCATCACCCGGAATTTGCCGGAATGCCTCTTGCAGTTGGCGGTGATCCGGAAGCCAGACATGGAATTGTGCTGACAGCAAATTATATTGCAAAGCGAAAAGGTGTAAAGACCGGAATGGCATTATGGCAGGCAAAACAGATTTGTCCGGAAATCATTTTTGTGCCACCACGGATGGACTTGTATTTGAGATTTTCACAGATGGCAAGAGAAATCTATTCGGAGTATACGGACAAGATCGAGCCATATGGGATTGATGAAGCCTGGCTGGATGTATCAGACAGTAGAAATCTGAAAGGAAGCGGAATAACGATTGCAAGAGAAATCAGCCATCGGATTAAATACGAACTGGGTGTAACGGTAAGTATTGGAATTTCCTGGAATAAGATTTATGCGAAACTTGGCTCGGATTATAAAAAGCCGGATGCAATCACAGAGCTTAATCGAGAAAATTATAAAGACAGGATATGGCAGCTTCCAGCGTCAGATTTGCTTTATGTCGGAAGACAGACGAATAAGAAATTGCAAAAACTTGGAATCCGGACAATCGGGCAACTTGCGGAATCAGACGAAAAGTTGTTAGAGAGTCATTTTGGAAAAATAGGAAATGTATTATGGGCTTTCGCAAATGGCTGGGATGAAGATCCGGTTTGCAAGGAAGGATATGAAGCACCAGTAAAGTCGATAGGTAATAGCACTACAACACCGAGAGATCTGGAAAATGATCTGGATGTCTGGATCATTCAAATAGCATTGGCAGAAAGTGTAGCTGCACGATTGCGGAAACATGGATTTAAATGCAAAACAGTAGAAATTACAGTCCGAGATAATGGATTGTATAGTTTTTCCAGACAGATACATTTACGACAGCCAACGAATATTACAAACGAGATTGTAACTGCAGCATTTCAGCTATTTAAAGATAATTATAAATGGGAACATCCCATTAGAAGCCTGGGAATCCGAGCTGCGGATCTTGTGTTAGATGATATTCCCGTGCAGTTGGATTTATTTGGAAATCAGGAGAAAAAGGAAAAGTTAGAGAAGCTGGATCGTACTGTAGATGAGATCAGACGACGGTTTGGTTATTTCAGTATACAGCGAGCGGCAATGTATCAGGATAAAGTCTTATCCCACTTAGACGCTGGTACGCACACGATCCATCCACACAGTTATTTTCATGGGTAATTGGAGGGATAGATTTGAAAAAAGCATTAACCAGAAAACAGAAAGAAAGTTATCAGTGTATTTTGGATTATACGAAGGAGCATGGATATCCGCCGACAGTACGGGAATTTGGAAAATTGATCGGGGTGAAATCAACATCATCAGCATTTTCCAGAATCAAGCAGTTGGAGTTAAATGGATATATCCGCAGAATCCCGGCATCGCCAAGAGCAATTGAGATTTTATAGTGAGGTGTCGGCATGAACAAAGTATATGTAGATGTAGTAGCAGAGTTTCGGAAAGACGGACAGCTGGTTCCTATATTTTTTACATGGGAGGATGGAAGAAAGTATAGCATTGACAGAATTTTGAAAATCGAGCGATGCGCCAGCAGAAAGGCAGGCGGTGTAGGAATGATGTACACCTGTATGATACAGGGGCAGGAAAGCCACTTGTTTTACGAAGTGGATAAATGGTTTATGGAGAGAAAAACAGCATAAGGAGAGATTGGTATAGACGATATTATTTGGATTATTAACCGGCAGGGATAGTCACTTTCCCTTTATATTCCTGCAGGTTTTACATAAGAAGATGGATTCCGGTCAGCAAAGGCAGCTCCCACAATGCCTTTTGGATATCCGCTTCTGCAAGTTGTAGTAAGTAATTGCTTCCCATCAAAATCATGGGGAAAGCGAACTGGTCTGAAAGACCGCCAGTTAGTGTGATGATGATAAGGAGATTTTGAAACTGATGACAGACAGAGATTATGCAATTAAATCAATGAAAGAAATTACCTTCCAGATGGCAAGTCATGCACAGGATTATCTGGAAGTTACAATCGAAAGACATTATACTGACATTAAAGAATTGATGACAAGCTATCAGAAATTGATTTTGGAAAATCAGATTGTGTTAGAAGAACTGGATATGGAATGCCAGGAGAAAATCAATGAAGATATGGCATATGTATTGAGTTATCTGAGCATTTATAACAACCAGCTGAATGTGCCAAAGATGCACCGGGAGATGAATAATCTGATGATTATTTATGGATTGTCGGACATGATCTATCGGGGAATGACTTTGGTGAAGTTCTATGCACCGAATGGTGTGATGCTCAGTGAAATCCTTCATTCCTGTTTTTGCAGTCATTATAATAAGACAGATGTGGAAGTACAACAGGAGTTGGGAATAGGCAGGACTTCTTTTTATAAAATGAAGAAGCAGGCACTTGGGTATTTAGGATTTTATTTTTATGAGATCGTGGTACCGCAGGCAAAGGATAAAAGATTTAAACCGTCACTGGGCGTTGAGGAAGAGTAGGTGAATAATATGAGATACGAAGATTCGATGAAAGGTGTAGCTGCTCAGATAATCAAAGAACAGCAGCGAGTCAGTAAAATTAAAAACAATCCAGAAGAGTTCCATTGGCATGACGAATATGCAACGTTGAATTTCTTTCGGTTTATCTGCAAAAATATCGGTAACTTGGGAAATGGAGAAATTGAGAAAATGGTCACACGCTTGAAAAGCATAGATCAGAAAGCAGTGGAAAACCATGTGAATGGTGCTGTTTGGGCATTTGATTATGATAAGATGTTCTGTGTATTGATGGAAAATGAAATTTGCCGAAAGGTGTGTGAAAAGAATAAATATAATAGTTGGATGAAACTGATTGGAAATTATTGTTTTCAAGTGGTGTAGGATAAAATAGTGGCTTGTGAAAAGCTGATTTTGATGTTAAGATGAAATTGGGATAGGAGACATTTAGGAACCTATCCTGACATAGCAAAGAATGGAGGCGAGAATGGACGTGGCGAAAGAAGAAATCGTGAAAACAGAAGAATTGGAAACACGTTACGAAAGATACAAGGGTATCTTAAAAGACCTTACCATCATGAGCGATGTGTTTATGCGGAATGTATTCAAGAAACGGGAATGTACAGAATATGTTCTGCAGGTAATTATGAATAAAAAGGATCTGAAAGTGATTGATCAAGTTCTGCAGAAAGACTATAAGAATTTGCAGGGGCGTTCAGCTATTCTGGACTGTGTTGCCAGAGATTCTGAAGGCAAGCAGATGGATGTAGAAATCCAACAGGACAACGAAGGGGCATCTCCCAAAAGAGCAAGGTATCATAGTGGTCTGATGGATATGAACACATTAAATCCAGGACAGGATTTTGATGACCTTCCGGAAAGCTACGTGATTTTTATCACCAGAGACGATGCACTTGGATACGGACTTCCGATTTATCATATAGACAGGAAAATCGAAGAAGTCAGTGAGAATTTTAAGGATGAAGCTCATATTATCTATGTAAATTCTAAGAAACAAGAGGATACAGAATTAGGCAGACTGATGCATGATCTTCACTGTAAGAATGCAGAAGATATGCACAGTAAGATACTTGCTGACAGAGTATACGAATTGAAGGAAACACAGAAAGGGGTGGAATTCATGTGCCGTGAGATGGAACAGATTTATAGTGAAGGTATTGAAAGTGGTGAGCTGAAAAAAGCAAAAGCCTCAGCATTATCCATGGCTGCGGATGGAATGAAAGTTGATAAAATAGCCCACTATCTTAATGTGAGTGTTCAAATGGTGCAGAAATGGATTGATGAGAGCATGAGTGTTGCACATTAACAAATGATAAATTTTAATGGAGCTACCAGAGGATACTAATTCTTCTGGTGGCTTTTTTGTGTGTTGCATGTATAAAAAATGAAAATTAGTTCTATAGAACTACAACTTGATTTGCGGATTCTGTATCTTTCAATTATCCATCAGTATACTAATTTTAGACCGAATTATCGTTCTGAAGGAGGTGCTATGATGGATTTAAAAGCGGTTGGTCAGCGAATTAAAGCAGCAAGAGAAGCAAAAAATCTTACACAGGAAGAACTGGCGGCGCTGGTAAATTTAAGTACAACACATGTCAGTGTGATAGAAAGAGGACTGAAAGTAACAAAGTTGGATACCTTTGTAGCAATTGCCAATGCACTTGATGTATCGGCTGATGCGCTACTGATAGATGTTGTGACACATTCTGTCACAGGTGTTACTAATGAATTATCTGATATGATAGAAAAATTGCCAAAGGACGAGCAGAAAAGAATTTTAAATGCGGTCAGAGCTTTGGTAGACTAATGAAATAGGCATTGAAATCGAAGGGCATTAAGCTCTTCTTTTTTTATTCTTTTTTATGGATTCGTTTGTGAAAAAATCTTTTTTCATAGTGATAATCATGATATAGTAGTTCTAAAGAACTATAAATAATTCTTTGAAACTGGAGGGCGGGTAAATGAGAGAAAAAAATATTTATGAGAAGATTGCAGAAAAGTACAATACGACACCAGAAGAAGTACGCAGAGAAATGCAGATAGCCATAGATACAGGATTTGATAATCCTGATCCGGCCGTGCAGGAAGAATGGAAGAAAATGACACTTAAAGGAGAAAGACCTACACCGGAAGAAGTAATCAATTACGCAGTAAAAAAAACTAAAAGGAAAATAAAAATATGAAGAAAAAGATAATTGCAGTGATCTCAGGGGCAGTCATCTTGATAATTGCTGCAGGAAGTATTTATGGGAAACCCGAATCAAGTCATAAGGAAGGTGAACCGGATGTGGTAGGAACATTTTCCGTAAATCGGGATGAAAATCTAACCGTAATCGCTAACCGGGAAAATATTGAGGATAGAGAAGCGTTTGCAAGAGAGCTTTTGCAGATGTACAAGGATGATTCTTTTCATTCGACAAAATTCTCCACAGACAGGGGATATGCGACGAGTCTTGATATGAACATCTATTTATGGAAAGAGGATATTGAAGATGGGGAATCGGTAATGACAGCCGAATACAGAACTGTAGAATATGGAAAGGACTATGATGTTGTCAATCATCCTGATAAATTTCAACTATATATAGATGGAAAAGAAGTAGAAGAATAATACAGTGAACTTTTTATACTGAAATATGTACGATTTCAATAATGACATGAACTTATGGGAATATATTGCGGATACTTTGTGAACTTTATCCTGATACAATGATTATGCTGATGAAAGAAGGCATAGATAACTGAATACAAGAAAGAGACGAAAGCCTCAGTAGTTAAGAAAAAACTACTGGGGCTTTTTT
>ENA-OQHA01000108-OQHA01000108.1-human-gut-metagenome-genome-assembly--contig:-NODE-108-length-42495-cov-5.780377_pt1 | contig 42495 bp, 45 predicted proteins | sample MGYA00242558_ERZ504707 | MGnify/ENA primary metagenome ERZ504707 (study PRJEB26092, sample SAMD00036197) | human gut metagenome | host: Homo sapiens | study: EMG produced TPA metagenomics assembly of... | reverse complement strand
CAGAACTTCTGCCATGGTCAGATATGTTGCCCGAAAACATTAGAAAGCCGCAAAAAGCCAGCGGAAAATAAACAGACCGCAAAAGCGGTCTGCTATTTGTCAAGGTACTCGTATTCTACCGTTTACTATAATTCAAAGTGTAGAAAGTAAATAATTTTACAAAAATAGATACCTAAGTTAAACTGTCATTGCTGACCGGCCAGTTAGCAAATGAACAGAATAAGGAAAGTATCTACAAATGAATTCTACACAGAACAAGAAGATTGAGCAATTAAAAAGAAACAACAATGATTGTTGGTATTGATGTTGGCAATGAAAAGCATTATTTCAGAGCTTTTAACTGGAGAGGCATCGAGCTTACCAGAAAGTCTGTAGCGTTTTCAAACTCTATGGAGGGATTCAACAGCTTTTACAATACGATTGTGGAACTGATGCAGAAAAGTGAACTTGAAGAGGCACTGGTAGGAATAGAGCCGACCGGTCACTACTGGTTTGATCTTGGGCAGTTCATGGGCGAAAAGGACATAAAGTTTGTGATGGCAAATCCGCACCATGTGCATAAGACCAAAGAATCAGATGACAGCAGTCCATCTAAAAATGACAGAAAAGATCCTCATGTTATTGCAGGGCTTGTAAGGGATGGACGGTATTTTTATTCATATATGCCGATAGGCATATATGCAGAACTGCGGAATGCGTCAAACCGCCGGTTTGTGCTTGCAAAAGAACAGACAAGGGCGAAGAACCGTCTGCAGAAGTGGATTGCAGGTAAGCGCTTAAATGGTTCTTTCCATTCTTAGTTGAATTTAACGTGAAAGAGTTCTCCGAATAGCACTTTCGCTTTCAATAGTTCAAAACTGTTTCGACCATACATTACCCGTTTTATGACTTTGATTTTATTTACACTGCCTTCTGCTAAGCCATTATTATACGAATATATAATTCCATTTTTTACAGCAGTTATATCCTTTTTTATGCCGTTTATGAATGTTTGAAGTTCAGGGATATCATATTTTTGTGCTGCATTGATCCATTCATCTATTTTTGTAGGATTTTTAGAGAATATGACATTACAAAAGTCTTTGGTTAATGTATATAACTCACTCAATAAAGGATATTTTTTTAATACTTCCTGATACTGTTTGACAGTGATTGTGCCAATATCCTCGAGTTTTTTATAAACCAGCTGGCATAAGGATTTCCTTTGCACATATTCAGAATGCGGCTTTTCTGTTTCATTCTGTTCATGTATTCGTGTTCTTTCTTTTTGCATAAACATTCGTAACGAAGCTACACTGCCAGTATATCCCTTTTTACAAATAATATCATGTATTTGGGGATACGTTAATCCCTGACTCCTGAGTTTTATTACCTCGTTCTCATATGGAGCTAATTTTCCTGGAATTCGAACATTATAATGACCATTTGTAACTGAAAAATCAGGATTTAAATAATTTTGTATAGTCTTATGGGCACGGTGCATCTGAGATGCAATCTGCTCAATCGGATATCCTGCCAAAGCCATTTTTCTTGCTTCTTTTATTTCCTGTTCTTTTTGTTTTATAGCCAGCTGGTGTTGCCGTTCCCTGGCAATTTCCTTACTTTCTGGAATCTGGTCTTCTGGAATCGCAAGATATTTTTGGATTGTTTTAGGTGATGAATGTAACAATAATGCTATATCCGATATGGTCAGTCCTTCCCTGCGTTTTTCATGGGCGAATTTTATACGCAATGACCGGTTTGCAGTGTTATATAATGCTTTCATTTCATCCGTAACGCCTTCTGTTAATGGTATTTCAACCCTTGCAGAAAACTCACGAAATATATATTTACAGATAACTTCCGAAAGTCCCTTTATCAAGTGAAAACGGTCACTAATCTGTATGACATCAGGATGAGAATTTGTAGCAGCGGATGCGTATGTAATGGCTCCATCCCTTGAAATAACTTCGATATTGTGAAACGTTTTCAGCCAGTTGCAGACAACATTTGTATCTCTTGACGGAATCATATCAACAATCCGATGATTTTCCAAATTTATCATAACTGTTCCATAAGAAAATCTTTTACGGAGAGCAAAGTCATCCACACATACCATTTTTACAGAAGATTTATCCACAATGGATGGCATTTTTTTTAAGCAGATCGCAGATGCTGCTTTTGCAAACTGAAATATTTTCGCTTTTTAAAAGTTTAGAAGCATTCAACGAGCTTAGTTGGGATGATGTATATAAAATATTTTGGATTAACCTGTTCGTTTTTTTCGATTTAGCAGCCACAAATGGATGTTTCTCGGAAAGTTTTATGAGAACAGTCCAGATTCATACATCGCATTTTCCTGGTATCTACCAACAGAATGACCTTTTTTCCTTGCATAGGAAGATCTTGAATTTCTCTTTCATAAATAGAATGAACTTTAGATGTTTTTCTTCCACAAAACGGACATTCTAATTCAGCTATTGTTGATGCAATATGAAAAATCACTTTATCTTCTTTTATGCGATATTGTATTAGTTCATAGGCTGGGTCAAGTAACTTAATAAATTCGTCCATATAAATATCCCTCTTGGTAAATATATTTTGAATATATTATATAACTTTAACACATCAATTTCAACCAAGTGTGGAAAGAACCGCTTAAATTTTAGGTATGATAGAAAAAATCCCCGACTACTTTCCAGTAGTCGGAGCACCTTGACAATTCACATATGATTGATTTGATTCGTTTGCACGACGTTCGATCTCAGTTTTGACGGTTTCGTTCCATGGCGCCAGAAGTTCTAAGTCATCATCGCTCATCCTATCATCAAGCTGTTTTTCCAGCAGATAAGTAAGATAGTGATAGACGTTTACTCCATTGGCTTTTGCCATTTCTACCATTGTGTACACAACAGCACTGGCCTGGGCTCCGTCTGGTGTATCGCGGAACAGCCAGTTTTACGGCCGACTGTAAATGGGCGGATCGCATTTTCACTGAGATTATTAGAAAAACTGCAGCGGCCGTCTTCCAGATAGGTGGACAGATAGGAGCGGCGATTCTGAATGTAGGTGACAGCTTTATCCCATTCCGGAATTTGCATTCATACTCTCGAAAATTCTTTTGCTTTAAAATCTTCTATCACCTTTTGAACTTTACTAAACTCTTGTCCCAACATTTGTATTTGTTCATTTTCTGAAAACTTATCATATCTTATTCTCCATACTTTAAATGCCCACATCATATATTCAATGACTCTATCTGTCGTATCTATTCTCTTTTCCCGGATTCTATTAACCACTAGTTATATCCTCATCTAAGTCATAAAAAAAACAAAATATCCATTAAATTTAGGTTTTTCATTGAAATAATCCAATATTTTTATTAATTTTTTTGTCGATTGAACCGATGTATGCGAATTGATGATTAAATCTACGCCTTCCTTATAATATAAATTCAAGGCCCACACAAAAACATCAAATCGATCTTTCCCAATTGTTCCCTTTGTTCCTTGCAAATTTCCTTCACTTGGCATTATCGAAAAATTCAATAATGAATAGTTGAAATATGCACATATATTAAGAAGTTTTTTTGCAAATTCTCTCTTTTCTTCAAATGGCTTCTTATCATTATCAATTATATATATAAACTCATCTACTTTATCTAAAGCAAAGTTAAAATCTGTTTCTCCATGAACTTTAAACGATATTTCATTCCCAAATTTAATTTCTTTATCTTCTAAATCTAAATACTCACCATATTTACGTTTGTAAAACTCCCACGCTTCTTTCGTTGAATCATGTTCTTCTATTTCTTTTATAATAAGTTTTCCCTCTTTAGGTATACTTATATTAAATTTAAAACTATCTTTTAAATCTACTATTTTAGCCGTTGAAAGTCTTGACAAATATCGAATTTTTATCTCTTTTAAATTCTAATATTACATTATCGTAATTTCTATCGTCATTTTTTCTTCTAAATTATACTTTTCATATTGCAACTTACTCCATTTTGCTGGATACAAAGCATCAATCTCACGAAGAAATTCGTCGATTTTCTCTTGTATATCTTTTTCATTTTCATCTTTCAACACAATTCCCTCCACATCATAAACATAAAAATCATGCACAAATTTCGCCAATCCACATTCTTTCAATTCATCCGCAATCTGCTGCGCTTTCTCCCGCGTAATCTCTTCCTGATACAAATATCCAACATGCACTTCATATTCAAATCCTCTTTTTATAAAGAACTCCAAAAATTCTTTCTGCACTTCCTGCGGATTTTTTCCTGCCTGTCTGATTTTTGCTAGATCTGTATTTATTTTTATTCTGGATCTCTTTTGAATCATTTGTTTTCCTCTTTTCCTGGCTGTTTTACCTACTCTGCCGTAAAGGTTTCGTCCTTGAAAAGTTCTGCCCAGGCAACAACTTCATCTGTATCAACAATCATCCCGCCTGAGCCAAGATTTGCGTAAAAATACTTCTCAGCATCGTTGTATCCGCCAATGGTCCATTCATATTCATCTTTTGCACTTTTCCATACCAGAAAACACCATGTGCCATCCTTTGGTAATCCTTTTTCCGAAACAAGATGCCATTTTTGTACGCTCAAATTAAAATTCATTTTCTTCCCCTCCTCCGCGTATTGAAGCTTTCTTGAATAACAGCCACGAAAAATATCTCCTTAGTCAAAGTGGATATTCTCAATCCGCTTCGCTACTTGCTTGATTCGGTTAAATGAGACTGTCGCGATCTGTATAAACACTAAGACTGTTTCTTTGTATCATCACAATGTTCTTACTCAAAGTATGTCGCACTTTCCGTTATTCTGCAAGCGAAAACAAGAAATTTCTCTACAACTTTATCACAATACTGTTCTCATATTTTCCACCATAAAGTATTTCTCTTCTGTCCGCCTAATTTGTTCTGATGCATTTTATTCTGCATAATATTCTTCTCCTGTATCCAGGCAAATCGCCGCCAGTCTTCCATTGTTTTCGCCTACTCCGCAGTCGATCGCAATGAGATTATTTTTCTTAAAGATATATCCTGGTCTGCTGTTTCCAAGAATATTCTGCGTAGGAGTGTGTCCGCTTACCACAGTAATGTTTTTGAAATATGCGATGTCAAAATCGGTTCTTTTCCACACAAGTTCCTCCACGGAATACTCCTCAAGCCGCCTTGATTCCGAAAAATGTTCCAGCCCTGCGTGAATCAGCCAATATTCCCCATTATTTATAATTTTCTTCCCATACAGACGAAATGATTCTATATATTCCACTATCTGTCGACGCTCTTCCTGCGGAAGTTTCAAGAACTCCTGAATTGTGCTGATTCCGCCGTTCAACGTCCATTCTGCAAAGGACTGACGTGCCTGTGATGACAGTTTATGAAGAAATTCCTTCGAAGTTCCGGTACCAGAAGTTTCAGACAAGGAAGAGCCATGAGCTCATGGTTGCCCATAATGGGAATGATATTAGGGTTTGCCATCATATATTTCAAGGTATTCATGGAATCCGGCCCCCGGTCGACTACGTCACCCAGTACATAGAGTGTATCATCTTTTCCAAGGGGTATCTGCTCCATCAGGTTCCTGAACAGCTCATATTGTCCGTGAATATCACTCATCGCATAAATCATTTGCTTTTTTCCATCTCTCTTACAAGATCACAAAGTTCTTCTTCCCAGTCACTGATTTCCGAATACCAGATACATCCATACACACCTGGAAGTTTCATATTCCTTGAAGAACATACGATAATGTTGGTTTGATTTCCCTGCGCCTGCAGAATCTGAACTAATTTTTCTCCCGCTTCTGTGTCGCTGATGGCTCCTGACCTCATTGGAAAATGCATATCTGTGATGATCAGATTGAACGGCTCTCCTGCGTTTTCTGCATCTTTCAACATTTTCAGACCATCTTCCACATTAGACACCTGCTCAACCGATGCCACACCACAGCGGTTACCTAATATTTTTCGAATTGCATTTGCCTTATAAACACTGTCCTCGAAGTTCAGAACTTTCATATTCTACAGCCGTCCCTCTCATTTTTGTTGTTTGTGCTTTTCATACGCTCGTATCTTCTGTTCGCTTTTGTGTTCTTTCAGAACACCATTTAGATTCTATTTTCTACTTCCAAGCACCATATTGAATGCATCATAATTCTGCGTGTCGTTTCTGCTGCAGAACACCGCATATTCTATCGTGTCGAAATAGGATGCATATTTTTCCTGTACGCTCCGAAATGCCCGTGCTACAATTCTTGGCGGGTTGCAGAAAGCGCCGCAGCCAAACGCTCCTAAAATCAGAACTTCCGCTTCGTTCGATGCTGCCGCCCGAAAAACACGTTCCAGCCTTTGCATCTGAAGTTCGTACAGTGCTTTCTCACTAATCTTAACCGGCGCATTTCCTGCAGACGGGTTCATGGCATTGCTTGGTTTCTTTCGGAGATTCGGGGCTGCGCAGGTAATGATGTCTACCTGATACCAGTCTTTTTCTTCCATTCGTTCCGGCGCAGAGGTGTCGGTCTTAAATACGACAATTCCTGGTGTATACAGCAGATCATCATTATAGAGTGGATCACCTGCTTTCCGATGCGGTTGATAGAACTGATGCCACATCGTTTCTGTGTCCAGGCATGGATAAAGTGTGCTGCATCGGCAAAGACATTCTTCCTGTGCTGTGCTTCCCCGTGTTACACCACCGCCGGGGTTGGTTGCAGAGGCGAAATTCAGGACACAGACTCGTTTTCCGGCTTTTGCATATGCAGAGGCGGCTTCGAAGCTTCTTTTAGATGAAACAATCGTTTTGCAAGGTGATTTTCCAGGTTCTGGAAGTGCAATTGCCTGCGATGGAACATACAGCTTTTGGTTCTGAATCGAAAACTGAACTGCCTGCTGGAGCTTCTGGCTTGCTTTTATCAAATCCATAGAATCTTGAAATATCACGATATTATTACTTCTTTTGTCCATTGCACTTTTCCTCTCGTATTCTAATCACACAATGCTGTTCTGATGAAAATCATACACCTTATCCTCCAGTTTCGTCCAGGCTTTTACATAGTCCGCATCGATAAAACAGCCCCTTGCCTGTCGAAATGCACCTGGCTGCTTGCCGCCTTCCGTGGCATATAATCCTGTATCCCAGCAGCCTGCTGATAAGCTGTTGTCTCTCAGGATCAGCAAGCATACCTCGAAGTCATTTGGATAATCGCCATCCTTTATGTAGTGGAATCCGGTGAATGTAACGCGAATATTCTCTGCCTTGAATTTTATAACAAATTGTAACTATTCAGAGCCCCATTCCGATTCCGCTTACGCTGCATCTCTTCTTCCATCACACAACACTGTTTTAAATGAAATGCAATTCCATACTGCACCATTTTTTTATAGCCCTCCTGCCGCAATATCTGCGTATAATCTTTATCTCGAATCTGCTCCAATGCCTTCCGGCAATCTCTTTCCAGATCTTTTTTCTCATCTGTATACTTCACTTCTATCACAATTCCTGTTTCTGCATCTCCCGTTTCAATCACAATATCGCTGAATCCTTCTCCCGATTCTCGATTGGAAGATACACGCCAGTCATTTTTATAGCTTAAGATTCCAAGCAAAATTCCATGATAGAAATTTTCTTTCAGTGATCTCCGCACAAAGGTATCGCGTACGCTGACTGTCTTCTGCAAATATAAATCCAAAAGACTTTCCACCTCTGCTGCTTTTCCCCCAAGCAGTGCCTGGCAGAACTGTTCTGCCATTTTCCCGTCTTTTTTCACTTCCTGCTGAAACAGTGTAAGAATCCGTTCTGTTATGATATTTCGTATTTCCCGGTTTGGAATTGCAAGGCAATAGCGGCCATCGCTTTCTCTTCCGCGCTGTGTCAGGTATCCAGTCATGAAAAGTGTACTCCACAGATGATCCATGGTCGAATACAGGTCATTGTAGGTAACCATTTCATCGATTTGTTTGATCACTGTTTTTCCATTTACCAGCCATTCCAGTTCTGTTTTTGTGAGCATATCCGGTTCATTGATACTGTCGATAAAATGATGAATCACACTGTTCCCGCTTGTATTCATCCAGTAATTTTCCGGCTCGGCCTCTGGATTATGAATATGATCATTGCAGTAATTCACAACATCCCACGGACAGTACACATCTGCTTTTCCGAATCGGTATCCGTCATACCATTCTTTTACCTCGTCGTATCGGTTATCCATTTCATAGTCATGCAGCATGGTCTTTACTTCTTCATCTAGTAAACCGAGGTTCATCAAATTCTGTATTTGTAATCGAATATACTTTGAAATTATTCAGTCCGGTAAAGATGCTTTCTTTTGCAATTCGCAGGCAGCCCGTCAAAACAGCAAAGGCAAGACTGCTGTTTGTCTTTAGAACATTTCCGAACATATTTCGAAGCAGCAATACTATTTCATCATAATATCCATTTTCATGGGCTTTTGCCATCGGAACATCGTATTCGTCAATCAGGACAACCACTTGCTGTTCATAGTGAACTTCCAACAGTTCTGTCAGTTCCTGAAGACCGCTGGTAATGGTGTCTTCTTCCATATTTCTTGTCAGAAGTTCTGAAAAAAGTGCTTTATCAACCGGCTCAATTTGTCGCTTTCCAGAAGAAATTGAAATCTTCTTGCCTCACGATTGATTGTTTTTATGAGCTGCGCACGGGCTTTTTCATAGGAATCGGCATCAATTCCTTTTAAGCTGATGGAAATAACGGGATATTTTCCCATATATTGTTCACAAATCTCTGTATTCTTAGAAATCTTCAAGCCGTCAAAAGTGTGGATCCGTTCCAATTTCAAAGAAATGCTGAATCATACTCATATTCAGGGATTTTCCAAAACGGCGTGGGCGCGTAAAAAGCGTGACCTCACTTCCGTTATTTAAAATCTGTTCTACAAGGGAAGTTTTATCTACATAATAGTAATTTCCATTGCGAATCTTTTTAAAGTTGTCAATCCCGGTCGGGAGTTTTGGTTTTCTCATCTTGAAACCTTCCTTTCCAACTTTTGCGGCTTTTGACACCAGCAGCTGTGCTTATGTTCTGATCTCTATTTTAGCGGGTTTTATTTGCTTTGGCAATGGTTCTTGTCGATTTCTAATCTGTCCAATTTCATAATCTTGCATCAACTCCTGCTAATAGAAAAACATAATAACCTTCTTTCATTTTTTTATTCTTTATTTCTATCTTGAGATACTCTTTCCATTGTTTTTTCACACTTTTTTGCCGATAATTTACTTAATCCCAAAGCCACTCTCCCAGATTTCCTAAATCATTTCCATCTTCATCATACAATTCACCTGTGCTTCGATCAAAGTAATCGCCGCTTCCCTCAATTTTATTTCCATTTTCATCTACGTACCAGCTATGATACATTCCTGCACTCCAGTCATCTCCATTAGAATTACTGCTGGATCCGGAGCCACTACTGCTATCATTGCTGCTGTTATCGTAATAATAGTCGCTTTCTTCTGTCCCTGAATCACCGCTAGACGCACTTTCTGAGTTCTGGCTTGCCTCGGTTACGGCAGCCTCTTCCGCTGCTTTTCTCTCGGCCTCTTCCTGTGCCGCTTTTTCCGCAGCTTCCTCTTCTGCTTTCTTTTTCTCCTCTTCTTCTGCCTTTTTCTTCGCTTCTTCCTCTGCTTTTTTGCGAGCCTCTTCTTCCGCTTTCTCGATCGCGGTCACTCTGTCATTATATTTTGTCATGTATTCATCAATCGTACTATTATATTTGTCAAAACTGTCCTGCTCGATGGTATTATAATTTTCGAAGTCATCTTTCAAGGTATCTTTGAATATCGTAAATTCGCTGGAAGCACTTTTGAGTGCTTCCTTATCATCCATTTTTTCAACATCATCACCAATTTTATCCGCAATTATTTTGATCGTATCGTCATATTCGGATACAAAGGAGTTCTTCATCTGCGCAATGATTTTTTCATAGTGTACAGAGCATTCCTTATAAGCGCCTTCTGTCTTTTTATATTTTTCCGCACTCTCCATCTCTTGTTTCAATGCTTTCCAGTTTTTTATCTCTGTCTTCTCCTTTTTCAAATCTCTGATATTCCTCATCAATCTCACTGTTTTTTGTCTCAATCGCCTGCAAACGAAGCTCCTCCTGGTGACGGTCATATGCTTTTTTTGCAATAACACCAGTTCCTGCACAAACGGCAAGGATGCCAACTATGATTAATATCAAAATTCCGTTTTTCTTTTTCATCTCATAAATTCTCCTCGAAAATTTTGTTTTTTTCTACAACGGATGAACAGCATAAAACATTTTTGTCCCTATCTCAAACACAAGGACTTTTTCCCCACTTTTTACCTTCTTATATGTTTCAAACTCACATTCTCCTTCTATAACTCTTTCACTCGTCTGAACTTTGATGTAGTATCTTTTTTTGTCATATCTTCTGACAGCACCTTGTGAGTTGTATCTAGTTTTTTCTTTTACAGTACCCCATTCATACCACTCCATTTCCCACTGTGCACTTTTCCGCCATTGTATCAGAAGATAAATTGCTGCTACCCCAAATATTCCAAGACCTGCTATCCCAAATATTTGATCTTTTAATTCTATAGTTTCTGTCTGCCCGTAAAAACAAACGGTACCAGCGAGTACCTCCAAAAACAAAATCATCAACGCACTTTCCAGATATTTTTTTCTCTGTCTTTTTTTCCACCATAAAAAAGATTTCTGTTCGTCCCAAAACTGATTTTGAAAATACAAATGTTCTTCCCTCCTTACTCTGCTTTCTTTCCATCATATCTCGCAGTTTAGATAAACCCCTGCCTGATAAAAGGATTTCTCCCATATCAGCAAGGGTTCATCTATTTCCTATGTTACTACCAGATTTTTCTATTTTCAAATATTTTCTATTCGATTACAGCTGGTCTTGCTTCCGGTGTTTCTTCTGAATCATCTTCAACACTGCCCGTATTACTTTCTGCATTGTTTTCTACGCTGTCCTCTGTATTATTTTCTGTACTGTTTTCTACATCATCCGATGGTTCCTTCGCCGGTGAAGCGATTCTTTCCGCATCAAGAGATACCATTTCCGCTCCTACCATAGAAGCATTGCTTTCCGATGAAAACTCATTTACCGGAATCAGCTGCTTTGTCACAGTATCGAAATCAAAAACATGCCACACATTTCCTACGCCAGAGGCCGGAACATGATAGGTTTCAATCCGTTTTGTTCCCAGGTAAACTTCTACTTTTGCCCCGGAATTTGCCAGTGCATGACTGTCCAGTTCTGCACGATTTGTAAAATCGTGCACATAAAAACTGTAGGTTCCCGACTGATTCATCTCGTATACCGTTGTCGTTTCCGGTCCATATGATGTCGTATCATCCAGATCCAGAAATGCAGGTATTGTGCTTTCTCCGGTTTCATCGAACTCATAATATGTTTTATCTCCATAGAAAATATGGAATTTTCCGGTTCCGTCAATCGTTGGTCCCCACAAATGAGAATCCAAATCGCTTGGCTCCTCTCCCCACAGCAACACAATTCTCAAATCGCCTGAAGCAATACTGCTGTTTCCATCCGGAACCATCGTTCCATTCCAGTCATGATTTCCCTTTCTGGTAACTGTGACATTGAAGTGATCGGTGATGTAACCACCTTTTTTCATTACAATCGTATAATATCCGATCGGTAATTCTACTTCATAATGTCCAAACTCATCCGTCACAGCTGTTTCTACAATCTCTCCATCTGTTTTATTTCTATTATGATAGATTGTCAGGATTGTATCTGAAAGTTCTGTTCCATTTACCGAATTTGTAATGGTTCCACCTATGATTCCGGTATCCAGCGTACCGTCCTCTCCTTCTGCCATCAGCAGACGTTCTCTGTAAATTCTGTCTGTTCTTTCCAATGGCTGGATATCTTCATCGGTAAGATATCCTTTTGCTGAAGTACGGATCAAATAATGTTTTCCCTCCTCCCAAAACTTGATGCTGTGCCAGAGATTAAAAGGAACTTTCATGTATAATTTGTAATCACCGTTTTCATCCGATTCCGTTGTTGCTACCAGTTTCGTTGCGTTATCATTCTTATCCGTTTCATATGCCTCTATGGTTGCACCAGATATGTATTGCGACGTATCATCTGCATTTGCGACCTTTCCTTCTATCACAACAATTGGATCATCATCCTCAAAACTGCATCCAGGAACTTCTTTTAAGTTTCAAGGTGAACCTTACGTTTCAAAGGACTATTATATTCGTTCCATATCTCCCAAGTCAACTTACCTTTCAACCACTTGTTAAGCACTGTATCTTCAAATGCATTCAACTCCGCATAAAGTGTAAATCCACCATCAAAGCAGATATCACCGCTTGATCTTACTATAGCTGATCCTCCTAGTCTGATTCCTCCGTCTCCTGAAAAGTCTAAGAGTTCCTGATGAAAAGTTTCTGCAGCCACTTCTAATTTCGGCCCAAGTTTTGCTTCTCCTGCCACGCCATAGTTTGCAGATATATCTACATCCCAAATTGGTCTTGGTTGATTATCCAGAATCTGCGCACCTACGGAACCCGATAAACTGCATTCTGCTGTAATCGTGCCCGCTGCATTCAAAACAAGATCAATTTCAACAACCATTGCTGCAATATTCGAACCAGCAATTGGTATCCTTCCTAGTGGGACTTCTGTATACAAGCAATCATCTCTTACTACAATCCCTTTATCATCTCCATCCAGATCTTTTCCAATTTCTCCTGTGACAGTCAGGCCATCCGTTAATACAACAGATACATTTTCTATCCTATGATTTCGATAATCCACTTTAAAATTATAATCTACTTCTGGTTTATCTACCGCAACGGTATAGTTGAACGACCAGTTATTTCCCAAATCTGCCGTTCCTTCTAATTCTACACCTCCCGTTTCTGTCATCGTAAGTGTTGTGTCCCCAAATACTTTTTGATATTGATCCAGCAAACCATACGTCTGTATCTGATTTTCCTCTTCCGGTGCTGTAATAGGAACAAACTGTGAAAAGTCAAGATATCCTTCTCCTGCCACATCCATGGATTCCAGAAATTCGTCTAATTCCGGTGTTGTATACTGAATCAGTACATCATTTCCTTCTATCCGTGAATCCACAACTTTATATGCATCAGAATATCCAATGACAATAATATCATCTTTTTTCAGATTCTCTGTTTTTTCTGAAAACGGCAGACATAGCGTTGTCCCGTCATCGGAATGCTCTATCGAATCTTCCAGCCGGATTACGCCTTCTTTGAATACTACTTCATCCTTATTTCCGCTGACTGTTGTACTATCCCATGTTTTCTCTGTAACATTGAGAATATTTTTCGCTTCTTTTTCTTTCAGAGGGCGAGTTGGATAAAATTTGTCATTTTCCAACTCCAGTAAACCCAGATTCACGGCAAGAAATGCTTCTTTGGGATTTGTGACCTCACTGGCATCGGCGCATTGAATCTCCTCGTCTGCCTGATATCCCATACTCCGGACTGCCGTAACAGCAGCAAATTCTCTCGTTGCAAGATCGTCTGGCTGAAACGCTTCTCCACCTGCAATCAAGATCCCATGGAAAACCGCATTTTCTATATCCTGTTTGTATTCCGAATTTGAAATATCCGAATAGGAAGGCTCTGCGCTTTCTTCTCTTGCAGCATATCCGTAAATTTCCAGTAACTCATGAATCCATTCCCCTCTGGTATAGGTTTTCTCTGGATCCTCTTTTTCCTGAAGCTGATAGGAAACCTCTCCTTTCAGTTCCAGTGGGGCTCCCCCTACGATAAGACTGGTGCTCACAGAAATCATTTTTGCATTTTCAAGTGTTTCTGCTTTTGTTGGCATTGCTCCTGCTGCTGTACCTGCTAAAGTAATTACCAGCAACAGTGATAACAGTTTTTTTCCTTTTCGTCTTCTAACTGCTATAACAGAAAGAATGACAATCCCAGAAATCACACCTAAAACAATCCAGATCTCAACCTTGCTGCTATCTCCTGTTCCTGGATTGCTTTTTACATTTTTTGTGTTTTCCGCGTTTGCTGTCTGACCTGTACTTTTTACGCCAACGCTTTTTAAGCTTTCTTTTTGCTCCTGCTTCTGGTCGTTTTTCTGATTGTTCTGCTGTTCATTCTGCTTGTTGTCCTGCTTTGGTTCTTCCCCATTGCTTGAATTTCCATCTTTTACGTTTTCTGTTGACACGTAAGTAACCGCTGCAGAGATGGATTCTCCCGGCTGTAGAGCAGCTGCCGTCTTTACTTCTTCCGCGTTTTCCGCAAGCTTATAACCGTCTGGTACATAATTTTTTAATGTTACATTTTGTACAGCTTCTTCATTCGTGTTTTCTACACTTAAAACAGCTGAAATTGTTTCCCCTTTTGCATAGGTATCTTTGTCCGTAGTTAAAGTAACTTTTATTCCATCCTGCTCCTGCACAGCGCCCAAAACCGGCACCATAAAGATGCCGCTGCAAAGCACCATTGCCAGTAAATAAATCAAAGTCTTTTTGAGTCTTCTCATTTTTCCTCCTCATACCCTGTATCTCTTGCTTATTCTGATCCAGCTACTTTAAAGCTCTTCAGAATGCGGATCACCTGTTTTTCTTCCTGTGATGTGAAGATTCCATCTGGTGCCTCTGCAATAAAGGCAACCGGTGTCGTGTAATTAAACGAAAACTCGTCTACGTTTCCGGCTTGACCTGCAAATTCTACCTCGCCAAGACGGGATGTCGGAATAACAGCAAACATCATGCTGTCTACCGGCACATAATCATCATCAATTCCGGCCATCATCTCGCCGGTGATATGTATCCGTGCTACCATGAATTCACCCAGATCCGAGCAGTCACGATCGGTTCCCCATGGATATCCCGGTACGAAATCTGAAGTGTCTGCCTGTGAAATCTGTGCCTTCAGCATATCGCGCGAATAGCCTCCGAGTGCACCCTGACAGTACCAGAACGAAACAGTAACGCCTCTGTCATTTACCAGAACAACGTTTTCTCTGACAGCATCCATCGGACCGCCAACTTCCTCTGTCTGGATCTCCCAGCCTCTTGGAACTTCAAATTGAAATGCAGTGCTGTCACAATGATTCACTTCTCCATACCGCGTAACATAGGTATCTCCCTGTTCTCCCGTGTCTGACCATTCCAGATCGCCCTGCCAGTCAGAACTGGATTCCCAGCGATCCGACCATACCGGCTGCTGTTCTTCCGTAAAAAGTTCCTGTGTATCCCGGAAGGTTCCGCGGAGCCGCGGCGTGATGGCAAGATCCAGCGCACCGGCATAGCCGCCAAGATCTTCTTTCTCGCTCACCTTTGCCTGACCATCTGTCTTTCCTTCCAGTCCCTCATACAAATCCAGACTGTTTTCTCCGCACAACTTCGGAACCATATGCAGTTCAAGATATCCGCTCAGAGTTCCCGTTCCCTCCGTGGTACTCCAGTGAAGCCCCTCGGAAGTAACCTGGCCTTCTTTGATTTCTTCTGCCGTTTCCGTTCTGCTGTCATACCGCACACCAACCGTGCTCTCTTCGACTGCCTGGAAAGAAAGTGACCTTCCGCCTTCCATTGTGCCCGATGCTCCTGCTGTTATTTCCATCTCATTTGTAATCATGATCGGCACACCTTCGATGGTAAATTCAATGTCCGGCAGGTCATCCTGAAAAACAGTTGTTTCTCCGTTGCTGTCTTCGCAGGTACCAGAACTGCTGTTGACGGAGAGATCTGCCTTACTTCTCACTGCAATGCTGTACTGAAACTCTCCATTTTCTACGTCAAGCTGAAAATCCAGTCCACAGTTCCAGGCTGCCTCTCCCCAGTAGCTGAAAGGGTCACTCGTCTCCTCAAAAGATGTCTGAAATGCATACTCGCCGTCCTGTCCATTTTCCTCTTCAGATAAGTTTTCTGATTCGCTGACGCTCTTCTTGGTATATACAAAATGACGTACCACATGGACTTTTTCAAAGACATCCGCCAGAGATGCATCTTCTGTTTCGACCCAGTAACCATCCGTTGCCTTTTTGACCTGAACTACTTTCCGGATCAGTCCATCGGATACCCTGGCTGTTTTTCCTGCTACGATAACATCGCCTTCCTGATAACCCGGATCCTTTTCAAATTTCATGCTATGATCCGAAATTTCAAAAGGCTGCTCCTCATATTCTGTATCCTTCGTGATTACTTTTACATTCGATTTTACAATAATACCGCTGTTCGATTTTTCCTGTTTTGCTGCCTCTGAATCTACTGTGTTTTTTTCTGCGGTATCTTTCTCCTGTGTTTCCGTACCTGCACTTTGTACTGTTGTCTCACTCTCTTCTCTTTTCTGGTTCCGGTGATTTTGAACCGCAAAGATTCCAATCTGGGTACAGGCCAGAATGGCAATCACACCAATTGCTATGCGCATCCATTTTTTCATTTTCAGGCTGCTCCTTATTCTGCTCTCGTTATTTTAAATACATTTTCCGACTGCCCCAGACCTTCCATCATGTCCGAGCCGACATAATAGTATATTAGAACATCCGATTTTTCAAAAGACATTGGATCCGTTGGTTTCAGAATCCAGTCCCCTGCTGTCAGGTTAAAATGCATACTCTCCCTATCGAATGTTCCTCTGGCTGTGTAACTGCCATTCTCAATGATGCCTTCCAGGATTTCATCTGGATAATAGCTGTAGATTACACTCCACTCATTTTCGCCTTCTTTTGTAAAGTCTAACTCTACCTTTCCATTGTCTCCTGCCCCGACATAAGTTCCTGTCCACTTTCCGCTGATGTCGATGGATGTCAGGTCTGCTTTTGCGCTGACCATCGGGTCATTCCATCCGCCTTCATAGGTGTACTCAAACTGTGCTTCCAGATCGAACTGAACATTTTCTCTTTCGATCGTTCCGCTGCACATATAAATCTGATCTCTTCCCTGATCCGTTGTTTCCTGGCTTTTCAGTTCAAATCCCTTTACTTCTGCTTTCCGGATCTGTAAATTCTGTGATCTCCAGTCATCCATGTCCGCTTCCTGGTCAACATAGCCCATGTCATCACCGCCAGGCACGATCACTCCGCCATCCAGTTTGTCCAACAGTTCATCTGCTGTAACATTCAATGCTTTGTCCGATTTTATTTCTGCTGTCATCTCTTCCTGATCTGTTACTGCAACCAGTTCCCACTGGTCAACCTGAAATTCATAGTTTGCTGTCATTGTACCCGATGCTTTTTCTACATCGCCGTCTAAAGTCACTTCAACCGTAACCGCGTCTGTTCCTTTGTTCAGATCTGCCTTGTGATTCTTTACCGTAAAGCTGTATTCCGTCCACTCATCCATGGACCATGTTTCCCCATCGACTACGACGGATTCGTTTGCAAGGGTACTGTTGATTTGTTCTTCCGAAACCTCCTTCAGCGGTTTTACAACCCATTCTCCCGGCGGATTTGCATATATATCCTGCACTTCCCAGCCATTGTTGTATTTGTGATATGTCAACGTTACTTTCTTTTCATAGGAAACATCATCTTTTTCTGTCGTAATATTAGTTAATACCTTGTCCGTTTTCTGCTTTTTGTCGGTATCGCGATTTTTGATTTCAATCTTTGTGATGGTCTCATTTTCTTCCAGAATTTTTCCTTTTCCAAACGTACGGATATCTTCCTCAACATCACTATCTTTTGGTACACTGCCGGAGCAGGCGGTCAGCATTAAAAATAATGCCATTATCATTGTCCAAAATATGATAAATTTTCTTTTCATCTTCTTTCCCCCATCTATTATTATTTTGATACAACAGCCTCTTCAAAAGCATCTATCTCTGTTTCTGAAGAGGCTGTTATTTTCCTATTTTGGTGCTGAAAAACCAGTTATACCTATTCTTTTTTACTTCCATGGAATCTCATCAAACTTGATTTCCCTTCCCGATTCTTTTTCATAGAATTTATGTTTTCCGCTTCTTGCTTCTTCCAGGCTGCACACTTTTCTTTCTACGACGGAATTGTCAAGTTCGATATAATCCCCCATAAATCCATGAACTTTATACAATTTGATTCCTCCAAATTTTTGATAATCTACAATGTAATGATCATTTGATGACATATTTCTTTTCCTCCTGTCATTGTTTTGTTTGTGGTATAAGTGATATTGTTCTTTAATCGAATGTTTCCACCCCTTTCCGACAAACTCTTGGGCTAATGAAAATATAATAGCCACCACAAATTTTATCTTTTCATTTCACCTTGTCTACTTTTCGCATTTTTTCTTTTAGTGTAATACATTCTCTCTTTATTTGCAATATATTTTGTCTTGCATTTTGCAATGCATATTTCAAGTGAGTCATGCAATACAATAAAACAGACTGGACTTCCAGTACTCTTTAAAATCAGAATACAGCCAGAAAAAAGCGCACTGAAATAAGCTGTCCCCAAAACAGCTTTTTCTTCATTTTTCGATTTCGCAGATTCGAAAAATTTATTTTTTGTCGAACCTTTTTTGAAACACCTTTGTTATGTTTTATGCTGCCCGTAGTTTCCACATAAGATCCGGAAGCATGCTCCGTTCTTATATTCTCCGGCAGCAGAATGGAGTTTGATATGGCATTTCAGTTAAAAGGCAACCGCAAGGAAACGGAAAACAAAACCATCCGTTTCCCCATTCACCTGATCGATCAGATCGAACAGGCAATTTCCGATTCTGACCAGGACATTACCTTTTCCAGTTTTGTGATTCAGGCGTGTGAGTATGCGCTGGATCACATGGACGCCCCGTCAGAAGAACACAATTAACTTTTATTTTTTTCAAAGCAGATTTTTATGGTTCGACGTGCATTTTCTGGCTGTTCTCTGCTTCTATTTTATCTTACCATGCTTCTTATTTTTTCAGGACAAGATCCTGTCCTAACTCAACTCCACAATCTCATCATACAGACACACAAACACCTCTTCCACTTCCGCATCTTCATGAAAGTGTCCGAAATACCATTTCTGAAACTCTGTCTCATCCGCCACGCGCTGCAGGTACTGGCGGAGTTCCACCTCATCGTCAGACAGCTCTCCATACCCCATTGCCGCGGCCACATCTCTTGGGGCTGTGTGGGTCAGTATGTAGTCCACCTGGAAATCTTCTTTTTCCAGATTTTTCCATCCTTCTTCGTACTCTTCCCGTGACGGAATTTCTTCCGAGAACCACGAAATTCCCTCCGCGCGGGACATTTTGTCGATGCTGTAAGCACCTCCGAAGGTAAAGAATTTCAGCCCGTCAATCGTAAAGATCTGGCCGCGCATCAGATGGATCATGTTGTCCTCAATGATATGCACCTTTCCGCCGTTCCACTGCTCCACGGCGTAGGAATTCAGTTGTTCGAAGTTCTCATGATTTCCGTCGATAAACAGTGTCGTCACCGGCAGACTTCGGAAAACGGCTCTCGTATTCGCTTCGTATGCTGCAGAAAAGCCGCAGATGCCGACATCTCCGCAGATGATCAGATAGTCATCCCGGGTGTACTCGTCTTCGTGCTCGTTAAAATAGCGTACAACTTTTCCAATATCAAAGGTGCCATGGGTATCGCCTGTAATGACAATGCTCATTCTCAGCGTCTCCTCTCGTGTTCTCTGTTTCTGTTCTCTAAGGTATCGCAAAACATCATCCGCAAATTCTGTCCGCTTTCTCTGCCGCTGCTATCGTTTCTTGCAGAGACACAGACTACGCCGCACTATTCCCGAAAATAAAACACTTCTCCCCGTGCCCGGAACGGCAGCCGGTTTCCTCTCGGAAGCAGAAATGCATGCTCTCGTCTTATCTTCAGGTCATTCTCAATCTCCCCGTCCGTAATAATCAGAATCGGCCCGTCCTTTGGAAAATCGTTCGCCTGTTCCAGACAATCCACGCCCGGCTGCAGTATGGTTCCTCCTCGTCCCGTGACTTTTACCCGGCCGGCAATATCTTCCGGTGCCAGATATCCCGCATCCGTCGCTTTGGCATCGCAGAAAATGATTCTCACAAACGGAACATCTTTCGCCGCGGCATAGCTGGCGATGGAGCCGAGTGCCATACCGATCTGTTTTGCACTCATGGAACCGGACGTGTCCACAACCACACCGAAGGTCCGGCTCTCCAGATCCTGCTCGTAATACGCGTATCCCGGTCTTGGAATGTCCGGCGTGGCACCCTGCCGTCTGCTCGGCCGCGCATAGGTACGGTGTTTTTCCAGCGGTGGAAACTGTACATCAAACCACTTCGCCAGCGCGGCATCCCAAGGAATGACCGGCATCGCAAGCGCCCTGATTTCCTGCACCAGCCCGGCCGGCAGGAAACCACGATTGTGCTCCTGATGGTAATCCAGTCCCTCCCGCAGTGCGTTTTTCAGCAGTTCATCCAGGCTGACCCCGTTTTCTCTTCCAGTAAAATGCGGCCTGTTTCCGTTAAACATATCACCTCTGCCAAAGCCCCGGAAGGTGTTTAGTTTTTTGTACTTTCGGATCTCTTTCACGATCAGATCATAGATACTTTCTGCCGATTTGTTGTGAAGTGTTTCATCATACAACAGCCCATCCGTCGGCATTCTGCCGATCTCCATTTCGTGCAGCCAGTCGTTGATGACGTAGTCGCAGGCGATGTTCCACAGAAAGAAGTCACGCCCATTGCACCGTTTCTGGTGCTGCAGTCCGGCATGGAGATATTCATGCGCGAGAACAAAAATCCACTCTTCCTCCGAAAATCCGCACGACGGATTGGCATAAATGATTCCCTGCTCTGCGTCAACCGCTGCAATATGGATTTCATACCGATGGCACATTTCAATGTCCTCCACAATTTTAAATGCAGCCGCAAGACCTCCGAGCAGCGGATAATGGGACAGGAACCATTCTGCTGCTCTGGAAATGACGGTATTCTTTTTCGTTTTAAGATCGTATCCTCCCGCATCGCAGAGTGCAGATTTGATGGAATGGGTGACTGCATAGGAAAATTTTTCAGCATATGCATTTCTTTCTCCCTTTTTATAAACGATCGGCCGTTCTACCCCGATCATATCCTTTAATTTTTCAGAGTTCGTCCCGCAGATCTGCGCACCATTATCCTGGTGCTTCAACAGATATTCATAAATTTTCTGCTCGCTGTTCAGTTTGATCGGATATGCTTCCGCCGGATGTGCGCAGATCGGCTCGCCGAGGCGGATGTCATAAAGGAATCTGGTAATGTAGATATCACAGGCTTTGTTCCAGAGTGCCGGGACAAATTCGCAGTCGGAAGGGATGCTCGCTTTGTCAAAGTGGCCGAACGCCAGGTGCAGAAGGTTGTGTGCCATCACATAGCACCATTGTTCCGGCGACAGGTTCGCCCGCATGTTGACGTAGATATTTCCATCTTTCATAACACAGGCCAGACTTCCTTTTGCATTCAGATGGGAGGGCTTTGCAGTGATGTACCCATCCAGTTGATGAAACAGTGTATTTTTTTCCAGCAAACCAAAGCCGGCCTCCACTCTGCGGTACCCGGCCGGCTTTTCTTCTTCGCGGTAATACCGGCTTCGAACGTATGGCATCCTTTTCTCCTTCCTTTTTTCATCCGACGAGCCGCGGCAGATCACGGATGATTTCCATCATAAACCAGTCCGGCAGTGCCTCCGCTCCATCAGCTGCGACGGTCATCTGGGCGATTTCGAAATTGATGACTGCGAGTTCTTTGATCATGCCCTTGGCGCGGTACGCAAAGGAAAGCATGACGCCGGAAATTCCCTGTTTGCTTTTCGGCAGTTCTACAAGCAGTCTGGCGCGGAAGGACTGTGCGAGAAAGTACAGCACATCCCGGTTTTCCGGCTTGTCCGGCCATTTTGCTTTCTGCGCGATAATGTCATCCAGGAGATGTGTGTTGCGCAGTGTTTTTGTGTAAGCAAGAAACATCCCCGCATGCTGTTCCAAGAGGCAGGCGTACGCCATCATTTTTAATGTTTCCTGCGGAATATCCTGCTCCCCGGCCCGGTATTCCTTCAACGCATCGCTCAGCATATGCCAGGAACGCGGGGTGGAAAACGGTTCTTCGGTTTTCGGCGGTTCGGAAAAGAGGTGATCCGGCCGCTGAATGATATAGTCAATGACCCACGGATGGAGTCCTTCTGCCTGCGCCCACTTGATCCACTGTCCCACATCCGCTTTCAGCTGCACATGGAACATACGGTTTAAAAGGGCGGACGACATCGTTTTTACGATCGCGCTGTCCTCGGCACGGTTTCCTGCTCCGATCACAATGCTTCCCTCCGGAAGATGGTATTCTCCGATCCGCCGCTCATGGATCAGGGAATAGAAGGCTTTCTGCACTTCCTGCGTACAGGCGTTGAGTTCGTCCAGAAACAGGACATACGGCTCTTTTCTGGCGATCATCTTCGGCGGAAGGAATTCCGATGTCTCGCCCCGGATCTGCGGAATGCCGATGATATCCTCCGGCGCGAGCTGGCTTCCAAGGAGCGACACACACGGCAGACCGACTTCGTCTGCGAATTTTTCCACTAACGCGGATTTTCCGATGCCGGGCGCACCCCAGATAAAAACCGGCCGCACCGGCGCAACCTGAAGCAATACTTCTAATAATTCATCCTGTGTCACACTGATTGGTAAATGCATCTGATGTACTCCTTTCTGTTTCGATCCTGTGTCTTTTCAAAGCGGATATTCGCAATCCACTTTACCACTTGCTTGATTTGACTAAATCACTTTTTCTGCCCTGCCGTGATCTTACTGTACTGCATTACAACGTGTCTCACCATATTTCTCTGTATTTTCCAGTTTCACTGTCATATTCCAGCACCGGAATTTTTCCACTCCGCCAGGTGGTTCCATCGAGATAATAATGACTCTGACCGTCATGCCAGATACCGTCATATATTCTGTTTCCACTGATTTTTGCCGTGGAGATGTGACCTGCAATCACATCCTTATAGAATGCTCCGCGGCTTACCGTTCTTTTCCCCACCATCAGCTCCCTGCTGGTCACGCACAGCCAGTCTTTACCGCCCCATTCGGCAATTCCGGCGTGTACCAGAATCTGGCGCTCTGTTTCATAAAAGTAAGGAAAATGGCGCATCCAGGTGATCAGATCCCCCGCATCTTCGAGCATCAGCCGTACTGCTTCTGCATTTCTGGAATCCTCTGAGAGGTGTGCTTCTTTTTCCAGAAACTCTTGAAAATGTTCTTCTTTCAGAAAGCTGTGCAGCGTTTCATAGTCTCCATCTGCATCCGATGCCAGCCATTCCCGGCTGCGATATCGCTCCACACTGCCGATATGCCGGTTGACATCTGCATATTCTTCCAGCCAGTCCAGCAATGCTTTTCATGATTTCCCATCAGGGCAATGACTTTTCCGAACCATATTTTCCTGCAATGCCCTGACTTTTCCAGCATCGCCCGGCCATCTGGCCATAATCTATGTAATCGCCCAACAGAATCAGCTGATTTTTCCCCGAAAGGTCTGTTTTTTTCAGAGCTGCCTCGAATGCCTCCAGAAATCCGTGAATATCCGACATCATATATCGCTTCATTGCTTTTCCTCTGTTTGTTTATACGTAGAAAGTTTCCTTCGTTTCCAGGCAAAGGCATCCCAGTCTTCCATTCTCGAAGCCGCAGCCGCAGTCACACAGATAAACGTTTCCTTTTTTATTCTTCCAGATGGATCCATTTCCCATGTTCTGATGGCCGCAAACGGAAATATATCCATGCACTCCCTCATGAAGAAAAACCTTGTACCACAAATCCCCCATCAGATAATAGTTGTCCAGTTTCCATTTTCCCGGTTCTGCCGTACAGGCATGGGCAAGCAGATACGGCTGACCGTCCACCTCGATTTCCACCTGCACCGGCCAGGAAAGGATATACTCCGCAAGCTCTTTCAGATCTACTTCTGTCAGGCGCTCCTGCAGAAGATGGAAGGAATTGTACGGATACGGCTGCAGGAGGGCGCGGTCTCTCTCATCCATTCCGTAATAGCGGAAAATGTAATTGGCAAGCCAATGATCGTGGTTGCCGCGGATCACAGTACATTTTTTCCCCAGCTTCAATACCTGAAAATACACGCCCGCCGGGTCTGGATGATCCATGCAGCGATCAAACAAATCACCAAGCAGGTACAGGTGATCGTCCTCTTTGAGATCCATTTTTTCCAGCAATTTCATGAACCGCCAGCTGTCGTTATGTATATCGGTAATAATATAGTGCATCCAAAATCTCCTTTTCTTTCGCAGCTTTCGTGTCTGTTCCTGCAATCATCAAGCTTCCGTAATCCGCTCATTTTTCCCAAAACGGCTTTCCTGCTTGTGTTTTGGCATGTCCTGTTGCAAAAGTCTTCCCGCTTGTTCTGCTGGTTCCGAATCCCGGTCTTCTGATTCTGGCATCATGGAACGTCTAAAATCGTTCACCCATTGTTGTCCGAACTGTAAAACTCTTCCCCCGTTTCCAGACAGATTGCCGCCAGCCGCCCTCCCGGGAAGCATGCACCGCAGTCGATGGCGATGTGGTGATATTTTTTATAAATATACCCGGGATTATCATTTTCCGGAATCGTCTGCGTCGGTGTATGTCCTGTTACCAGATTTGTATCCGCAAAGTATTCCTTCTGATAATCTGGTCTGGTCCATACAAGATCGTGCAGGGAATATTCCTCGATCCTCTTTTCCGGTGTGAATCCACCCAGCCTCCATGCACCAGCAGATACTGTTTTTCTCCCACTGTAAGTGTAAGCTCCTCATACAGACTGAAATCCTCCAGAAAATTCAGTACTTCCTCCCGCATCTCGGGATCCAGCGCCCGAAATTCCCGGATCGTAGCATCACCGCCGTTATACTTCCAGAGAACAAGATTGTCCAGCAGTTCAGCATCCACTTCCTCGATGGCAAGATCTGTGATTTCCTGACAGAGAAACCGCAGACATTCCAGCGCCATCACCTCATGGTTCCCCACGATACAGAACGCATTCGGCATTTCCATCAGTTTCAATATCACCTTAATCGGATGCTCACCCCGGTCTAAAACATCACCCAGAACATAAAGCGTATCTGTATCTTTCAACTCAATTTCTTCCAGCAGCTCCATAAATCTCTCATACTCACCGTGAATATCAGAAATAACGTAAGTAGCCATAAACAGAATCCTCCCTTTTTCATCCATACGAATCTGCATACGTTCTCCATTACCAGCTTATCTTACCATACTTCCTGTTTTTTACCGGACAAACTCTTGTCCCTCCTTTTTTTGCATAATGTACACTCTAGAGCGTGTCTGAAAAAGGCTTTTCGCAAGCTGCGAGTCCCAGTTTGTGGAAATGATTTTTCAGACACGCTCTAATACATCTTCTATTGAACTTTCCTTCATGCGAAATCCCTTTTTCTTGATACTATACCACATCTATTTTTTTCTTCATTGAACTACAAGTTTAATCCTCTTTTTCTTGCTGTTTTCTCGCATTCTATCAGCATTACGCGCTGTTTATACAGCGCCTTTTATTTCTGTACAATTTATTCTCTATATGCAAAAAAGGAACGTTCTATCCAAATCGTTCCTTTTTGTTTGTAGATTATTTTATTTTTCAAATTTCTCAATCACGCACGTATGCGTCTTCGTTTTCTTATCACAAACGCGTATTTGCCGAGTGCACAGTAATGCCCGCGTCCCCCCTTCGTCATCCCACCGTCAGGCGCAAAAAATCTCCCGCCGCACAGAGCCTCTTGCCCTCCGAAACAGTGCCTGTCCGGGGACTTGTGCTCTGTGGGGCGGGAGGCCTTTTACACCGTCCGTCCCCTATTTACTTAATACCCCGTCGACCGCCGCTTTCCATCCGGCATATTTTTTCTCCCGGATTTCATCGTCCATCTTCGGTTCATACACACTTCGTTTCATATTTCCCGCGAGCTTCTCCAGATCATACACACCTGCCGAAATACCCGCCATATAAGCCGCTCCAATCCCGGAAAGCTCCTCCGCGTCCGGAATATTTACGCGTTTATTCGTAATATCACTCTGGAACTGCATCAGATATCCGTTTCGTGTCGGGCCGCCGTCTACACGGAGTTCCTCGATCCGCATGCCGGTATCCTGCTCCATCGCACGGACAAGGTCGGTGATCTGGTAGGCAATGCAATCGAGTGCCGCTTTTACCACCTCAGCTTTTCCTGTGGTGCGGGTAATTCCGCTGATCGATGCCGTTGCTTTCTCATCCCAGTACGGCGCGCCAAGCCCGGTAAATGCCGGAACCAGATACGTGCGGTCTGCCGGATTTGCCTCCCCTGCCAGTCCTTCCGTCTCTTTTGCCGAAGAAATCAGCTTCAGGTCATCCTTCAGCCAGGTAATCACAGCTCCGGTGTAGTTCAGGTTGCCTTCCAGCACATAGTCCACCTTGCCGCCTCTTCCCCACGCAAGCGAAGTCACAACGCCGTGACTGCTTTTAATCGGCTTGTCTCCAATGTTCATCATCAGCGAAGAACCCGTTCCGTACGTTGCCTTGATCATCCCCGGTTTTAAACAGCCCTGTCCGAACAGAGCCGCATGAGAGTCGCCTAATACACCACAGATCGGAACCGGCTCGGAAAACAATCCTTCCATCGTCGTGGTTCCATACACCGCATCGGAATCGCACACCCTGGCCAGCGCACAGACCGGAATCCCGAACATCTCACAGATCTTCTCATCCCATGCCAGTGTTTTCAGATTAAACAACTGCGTTCTCGATGCATTTGAAAAATCCGTCTTAAATGCATGATCCCCCGTCAGCTTATAAACCAGCCAGCTGTCAATCGTACCCAGGCAGAGTTTCCCGTCTGCAGCACGTTTCTGTCTTTCTTCTCCGCCGTTTCGAAGCAGCCACGCCATCTTTGCAGCAGGAAAATAAGCCGAAAGCCGCAGACCCGTCGCCTCTCGGATCTCCTCTGCGTGACCCTGCTCCGCAATCTCCTGCGCAATGCCGCTTGCGCGGCCGCACTGCCATACAATTGCCTCTTCCAGTGGTTCCCCGGTCGCTTATCCCAGATCGCCGTCGTCTCACGCTGATTGCTGATGCCGATTCCGGCGATTGTTTCCGGTGCAACACCGGACTCTGTCACCAGCGTTTTTACCGTCTGTACTGTATTTCGGTAAATCTCATTCAGATCATGGGACACCCATCCCTTTTCATTGACGATCTGCCGATGCGGCAGGTCGGTACGGCGGAGTAAATGTCCCTCCCCATCAAAGAGCAGCGCTTTCGTTCCCTGCGTGCTCTGGTCAATTCCGATGATATACCTTTTCTCCATTTTTCCAGCTCCGTTCCTAAAATTTTATAAATATCCAGATCCCCTTCTCGAATAACGCTGAATACACCTGTTTTTCAGCATACAATGCGTCATTGTTTATTATCGCAGCGTTCACCCTGCCCCTATAGGCAAGATCTTTGGCGATTACCACACATTCCAACATCTTCCGCAGAACGATTTATTCCTGATTATTTCCGCAGAACGATTTGTTCCTGGTTATATAGAAAAAGTTCCTGCGTTCCCGGATTTTCTTCCGCCCAGGCACGCAGGAACATGGCATACGCAGACCTGCGGCAGTTTACAGTTCCCTGCGGGCTATCACATTCACCGCTGATTCCATTTCTGGTTAAGCCAGTAATTCTTTCGTTTTTTTGCAATGCCCTCGGCATTCAGTCCATAATAGTCAAATACTTCTTTGGAAGTTCCCGTGATCACCGGCGCATCCGGCAGAGACATGTTGACTACCTTACGCGGGCACTCTGCGCCGACCACCTGGCTTACCATCGAACCAAGGCCGCCAAATGGAGCGTGCTCTTCGATCGAAATGACAACTTTTGCCTTCTTTGCAGCCTCTACTAGGCCCTCTTTGTCCAGCGGTTTCACACAGTACATATCGAGCAGTCCTGCGCTGATTCCCTCTTCTTTCAGCATAGCAGCTGCATCGAGCGCCGGGCGGACCATCTCACCGCAGGCTACCAGTAAAACATCGGTGCCTTCCGACAGAACCGTTGCCTTATCCATCTCAAACGGTGTATTTTCTTCGCTGTAAATATCCTCAACGGCATTTCTTCCCACACGGATATAAGCCGGTTTCTCATCGGTAAGAAGTGCCTCAACCAGTTTTGCTGTCTGGAAACGGTCGCTCGGCAGATAAACGCGCATGTTCGGAATGGCTGCCATTGCTGCGATATCCTGTGCAGAATGATGGCTCATGCCGAGTGCACCGTAGCTTACACCGCCGCTGATGCCGATCAGCTTTACGTTGGTGTTGGAGTATGCACAGTCAATCTTCGCCTGCTCATAGCTTCTTGTAGAAAGGAAGCACGCCGGAGATGCCGCAAATGCTTTCTTGCCGCATTTTGCAAGACCGGCAGAAACGCTGACCAGATCCTGCTCTGCGATACCCATCTCTACAAACTGCTCCGGATACGCATTTGCAAACGGTGTCAGGGAAGCACTTCCTCTGGAATCGCTGCAGAGTACCACGATATCTTTATCCGTTTCGGCATGTTTCATTAAAACCTCACAAATGGCCTGTCTGTTTGGAATCTTGTTCATGACAGTGCTCCTTTCTCTCATCCAGATCCTTCATGATCTGCTCTACTTCCTCCGGTGTCGGCACTTTATGATGCCACTCCGCCTTATTTTCCATCACAGAAGAACCACAGCCCTTCGTTGTATTTGCAATAATAACCGTCGGTTTTCCCTTGCAGTGTTTTGCCAGTTCAAACGCATGAACGAGCGCGTCCATATCGTTGCCCGGTACGGAAAGAACATTCCATCCGAACGCTGCCCATCTTTCCTCCTGGCTGTCCTGTTTCATGACATCCTCGGTATTTCCGGAGATCTGCAGACGGTTACGGTCTACGATCGCGCAGAGGTTGTCCAGCTTGTAGTTTCCTGCAGACATCGCGCCCTCCCAGACAGAGCCTTCTGCCAGCTCGCCGTCACCCATAACGGTGTAAACACGGTAATCTTTTTTATCCATTTTTCCTGCCAGTGCCATTCCCACGCAGACCGGAAGTCCGTGGCCGAGAGAACCGGAGTTCATCTCGATGCCCGGCAGTTTATTGTTCGGATGGCCGATGTACGGGCTGCCGAATTTGGAGAATTTTTCGATGACTTCTTCCATCGGGAAAAATCCCTTTGCTGCAAGTACCGCATAATATGCCTCAACGGAATGACCTTTACTCATCACAAAACGGTCGCGGTCCGGGTCGTCCATGTTCTCAGGCTGATGTTCATCTCTTTAAAATACAGCGCTACAAGCACATCGATGACACTCATGTCGCCGCCGATGTGGCCGCCCTTGCCGGAAACTACCATTTCCACTACTTTCTTCCGCAGATCATACGCCAGACAACTTAATTCCTTGTATTCACTCATGATTTTCATTCTCCTCTTAAATATGCTTTGACATCTTCCTCGATCGGATCATATAAATCCGGGGCAATGCCGATGTATTTGCATGCTTCATACAGAACCGGCACAACGTTCTCGTGGATACCGACACAGTGGTGGATGTACGGTCCCTCAACGATTTTTGCCTCGAGGCGTTTCAGGTTCTGTACCTCAACCCATACGTAGGTTCCCTTCGTGTAAGGGCCCTTTACACCTTTTGCATTTCCAAGCAGCAGGGAGTACTCTCCGTTGTCTCCGTCGAAACGCGCCAGTGTCATTTCACCTAATTTTGCCTGTGCCTCTACAGCGCCCGGATGGCTGAATGCCAGAGGATAACCGATCGTCGGTTTTTCCTGTGCAACAGAGATCGGCCACGGTCCGCAGTGCTGCAGCAGCTCGCCGTTCTCGTTGTCCGGGTGACGTACCGTCCAGTCAGCAAAGAAGCTTCTCTTGTCGTTTCTGCCGGCAGCCTCTACCATCAGAGCGGTGATGCACCGTGGATATCGGTCTCACAGACAACCGGAATTCCCTCTTCGTTCAGCAGGGAGTTTGCCGCACACGGCATAATGCCGATCTCGCCCTGCAGTGCGTTCCAGCACTGGATCGCAATGGCATTGCAGGAATATTTGACAGCCAGGTTCTTCATCGCAACCTTCAGAGCTGCTACATTTTCCAGCTCTTCCGGTTTTATTTTTACACACATATTGGTATTGCAGTAAGCAACGACTTTCTCTACCTCGGTGCCCTCTGCTTTTACTTTCTTCATCTCTTCGGTCAGCTCCGGAAGCGGAATCGGGGAAAGCTGAATATTGAATTTTTCCAGCAGCTCGCCCTCGTTGCACATCGTGGACCAGAAGTCGAACGGACGCGGTCCGATCTGAAGGATTCTGGTGTGACGGAAGGTATCTACCACATTACATACGGCGAGGAAATCCTTGATGCCGCGCTCAAATTCCGGATCGGTCAGGCGGCAGTTTGTCATGTAGGTGAACGGAACGCCAAAACGGCGCAGCACTTTTCCGGTTGCGAACAGGCCACACTGGCTGTCGCGGAGACGCACACCGTTCTCATCCGGTCTCTCATCGCGCGGTCCCCAGAGGAGTACCGGAAGCCCCATTTCCTTTGCCAGTCTTGCACAGACATATTCCGTGCCGAAGTTTCCGTGCGGGAAGAAAATTCCCTTTACGTTCTCACGGCGGAATTTCTCCTGGATTTTCTCACGATCCGCCTCATCGTAAAACAGCCCCTCCTCGTTGATATCTGTGATATCAACAAATTCAACGCCGAGCTCTTTTAAACGCTCTCTCGTCAGGTTGGCGTATTTTACAGCATCCGGAGCGCTGAAAATACTTCTTCTTGTAGGTGCAAATCCGATCTTAACTGATTTCATATTCTTTTCCTCCACTTAATTGTTTTTAAATTTCGTTAAACTTTATTCTAAATTTGCCTGCTTTCTATGGCTCTTATATTACTAAATTCTTTTGAATTTGTCAACATCTATTCAACTTTATTAAATCTTTTTTAGTAATTTACACAAAAAAGAATGGCTGTTTTTATGCATTTCTTCATATTTCATTTTTTTACAGCTCAGAAGTTGACTTCTTTTTTAATTCATATTAAAATCAATGCATAAGTTTAATATTTTTCAGATAAACACTGAAATAAATTTCAACATCCCGCATGTAAAAACACACAAAAGCAGCGTGCGGGCTGATTTTATCGAACAGGAGCTGAAATTTTATGAATATTTCTGCGAAAGAACTGGCAAAGCTGATCAACGTATCGCCTGCCACGGTTTCTATGGTTTTCAATAACAAACCCGGCATCAGCGATGCCACAAGAGAGCTGGTTTTAAAAACCGCAGCCGAGTATGGCTATGCGCCGAAAAAAAATGAATCCTCCGGCGCTTCCTCCCGCATTATTCAGCTGGTCAATTACAAAAAGCACGGAAAGGTTGCTGCCGACACACCGTTTTTCTCCCAGCTGACCGAAGGAATCTCCACCGAATGCACCCGCCAGGGCTGTGCGCTTCATATCTCCTATTTTTATGAGACCATGGATATTGACAGCCAGCTCGATGCACTCCGCGCTGTGGACTGTGAAGGCATTCTGCTTCTTGCAACCGAAATGGCTCCGTCCGATTTCCGCAAGTTCCGCGATTTTTCTGTTCCGATCGTTGTCGTGGACTGCTATTACGATGAGCTCGATTACGACTGCGTTCTGATCAACAACATTCAGGGGGCGTTCAACGCCACAAATTATCTGATCCAGTGCGGACACAAAAACGTGGGCTACTTTCACTCGAACCTCGACATCAGCAACTTCTCCGAACGCGCCGACGGCTACTACAAAGCGCTCCGTGCAAACGGTATCAGCACCTCGCATCCATATGTCCACCCGGTTTCCCCTACCTCGGACGAGGGCTACCGCGACATGCTGCGCCTTCTCGAGTCGAAAGCTCCGATCGCAGATGCTTACTTTGCCGACAATGACATCATCGCTGCGGCCGCCATGCGTGCGCTGCGTGAAAATGGCTACCGCATCCCGGAGGATGTCTCCATCATCGGCTTTGATGACGTTCCGATGTGCGATATGATGGTTCCTCCGCTTTCCACCATGAAGGTCCGAAAACGCGAGCTCGGCGCCACCGCTGTTCAGCGTCTGCTCGACCGCGTAGCTGATCCGAAACGTGAGTGTCTGAAGATGTGCATGGCAACGAAACTTGTGAAACGCCAGAGTGTTTCCAAACGTTGATTCTGCTTTTTATGCTCCCCGTATTCGGCGCCAATCTGCTCCAGGCACTGTATGGAACCGTCGATCTGATGGTCGTCGGCCAGTTTGCCTCCACGGCAGATGTTTCCGCTGTTTCCACCTTCTCCGCACAGAACGTCGGTGCCGGAGAATACAAGCGTGCCCGCTCATCCATGTATCTCGGCATGATCTGGACATTCGCGGTGGGATTTGCCGTTTTTCTGTTCAGCTTCTCCCACGGTGCGCTTCTTGCCCGTCTCTTCTCGGATGATAAGGACGTCATCGCGGCCGCAGCCGATTATCTCCGCTCCTACGCAGTGGACTGTGTGATCGTCGGCATCAACTTCTCCATGATGGGATACCTGAATGGAAATGGAAAAACATTTTTTGTGGCACTGCAGGGTATTTTGAGCACACGCGGCGCGCAAAACAGGCAACGTAACGTCTGGCAGCCGCTATGCAAAAAGAGCGAAACGTCTCCTTTTCTGTGGGGAAGGCTTTTCGCTCTTTTTCTTTGCATTTTTCCGCGCTGCTGTGCTATAGTTATCACAAAATGATTTCTATGTATAAACATTCGTTTTGAAAGGAGTTTTTCTCATGCAGTCCGCAAATGATCTGAAACAGCTTTTATTTGGCATCAACCACAAAAGCTATCCCGCCTATAAATCCACCCGCGGTGCTTACCAGTTTCCGCGCTACACCCTCTCCATCGACCATGTCCAGGGCGATCCGTTTGCTGCTCCGTCGCGTGTCAGCGTCCATATCAATGGAAAAACCGCCGCATTTCCAACATCGCTCTACGACACATATGAGAAGCGCGTCGCCCTTCAGGATTACCTGCTGCGCCAGTTTGCGCGCGCGATCGCACCGTACTCGTTCCGCGCGAAGGGCTCCGGCAAAAGCGGTCTGCTTGGCGTCAGCCGCTGCGGCCAGGAAATTCTCGAGCGCACTGCCTGCGTTTTAAATCCGTCCGACGGCAGTCTTATCGTCAACATGGAAATCGGCTTTCCCGCCAATGGCCGCACCATCGCCTCGCAGGAACTGATCCGCATTCTCTTCGACTTCCTGCCGGGCTGCGTGGAAAATCGCTTCTGTACCGCAGTCTGGATCCGAAAGCATGCGCCGGTGTCGCCCGTCTCTGTGAAGATCAGCAGGCGATCCGCGCCGCATTAAAAGAAAAAGGACTCACCGCCTTCATCGCCGACGGCTCCATTCTCCCACGTGAGACCGGTGTCTCTGACCTGCCGATGAAACACGCCGTTCCGTTTGTCTCGCCGGAATCCTTACGCGTCACCCTCGATCTCCCGAACCGCGGATCTATTTCCGGCATGGGCATTCCGCTGGGTGTTACCCTGATTGTCGGCGGAGGTTTCCACGGAAAGTCCACCCTGCTGCAGGCGCTGGAGCGCGGCGTGTACAACCATATCGCCGGGGATGGACGCGAATATGTCATCACCGATGCGAGTGCCGTAAAACTCCGCTCAGAGGACTCCCGCAGCATCAGCAATGTCGATATCTCCCTCTTCATCCATGATCTGCCTGGAAAGAGCGACACCACTTCCTTCTCGACCGCAGACGCCAGCGGCAGCACCTCGCAGGCTGCCAATGTCATTGAAGGCATTGAGGCCGGTACAAGCCTGTTTCTGATCGACGAGGATACCTCCGCCACAAACTTTATGGTGCGGGATGAGCTGATGCAGCGCGTCGTTGCGGACAGTGAAGAGCCGATCACGCCGTTTATCAGCCGTGTGCGGGATCTGTATGAGAAGCTTGGGATCTCGTCTATCCTCGTCGCCGGAAGCTCTGGATCTTACTTCCATGTGTCGGATACGGTGATTCAGATGAAGGAATACGTTCCTTACGATATTACGGAGCGTGCCAAAACCACAGCAGCGGAGTTCCCGCCTTTTTCCGCATCGGTGCGTCCTTTCGCCGTTCCATCCTTCCAGCGCCGCCCGCAGCCGTCGAAAGCGCTGACTGGCAGCGACCGCACGAAAGTCAAAGTCATGGGACGCGAATCTATTCTCATTAATAAATCACTAACCGATCTGCGTGCTGTGGAACAGCTGACCGACAGCGAACAGCTGAATGCCTGGCGGCACTTCTGCTGGATGCGGCGGAACGCAGGATGGATGGTAAGAAAACACTGGTGCAGGTTGTGGATCTGCTGGAAAAACAGATGGAGGAAAAAGGACTGTCTTCGCTCCTCGCTCCGGGAAGACCGGGCGATCTGGCACGGCCGAGACGGCAGGAAATCTTTGAATGCCTGGATCGGTGCAGGGAATTGAAGTTCTGAAATAAATATTTTTATACTCGTATTAAAAATGTGCATTGGAAAAACAGATTTTTCTGCCATCCAATGCACATTTTCTTTTCACTTACTTCCCGCTAAGCCTTCTAATCAGATGCTGTTTTATGTTTTCCTGCTTTCAATATCACACATAATTCTTCGTTGCTTAAAAGATTCATATGTGCCAACTCATTCCGGGCTTTTCTGTATCGTTTAAGTTCCATACTCTCCTCTGCTGAAACCGGAATCCCTCCCCGTTCCACCAGATACATCAGATTTCCAAGCTCAGCTTCCTCAGGAACCATAACCTGATCTCCATATCCGTTGTTGATCGGAAGTGCCGCTTTGATAAAATCATAATATTTTTTCACAAAATACCTTCGATAATTTTCCACGAGTGGAAAAACATATTTCAACTGCGCCTCCCAGAGCAGCGTATCCACTTCCTCCTGGCTTTTGCTGAAGCAGTACCTCTCTCCATCACTCCTGACAAGCTCTTCCGTCACTTTCTGAATGGTCTCATAAGGTGCATTCAGGAACTCCATTCCCTTCGCCACACATACCGCACATAGTTCCACATCATCCCCGCAGACAGAAGCAACGGCCTCTGCCAGATACGGACGCAGAAACTCTTTGCAGTTTGTCTCAGATGATGCCAGTGCGCAGAAAGCATATTTATCATATGCTCCGATATTCTGCTCAAAGCCAAGACTCCGGATTCCCTTTTTGCTTTTTCGGTTCATGGCATCATTATGTACTTCCAGAATAAAAATTCCCGGTGTTTTGTCCTGTACATTTTTTTGATATTCCGATACAAAATCAAGCCATTTCGTTACCTTCTCGTCTGGAATATCCGACACCCAGACATATCTGTCATTTAAAACCGTCTCCTGACATTTTCCAAGAAACTGTGCATAACTCACTCCATAGCGATACTTTGCCCGCGTTTCTCTTTTACAGTATTTCTGCAGAATGAACTCCCCCGGCTCCTCTTCCGGGCATTCTATGACTTCCAGTTTATTTTTCGGGTTTTCCATCAGAAGCTGCTCCCGGATCAGATCCAGAAATGTACTTTTCCATGGTACCGAATCCGGAAGGGCCAGCAGTAAGCTGTGCCCTCCGGCAGCTTCTTTTACAACATTTTCCAGAAACGCATGTGCTTTGATAATATGATTCCACCAGATCTGATCCATCGTTAATCCTCCATGTATTTCTCAAGTTCATCGTTAATCTGCGGAATAGTTCCCATCATCTGGCAGAAGCTGTATCTCGTAAAACGGTAACGTCCCTCACTGGTATTCTGCAGGACATATAACTCTCGCATTTCTTCCATCAACGCAGCCAGCTGCTCTTTGCCTAATGTCAGAATCTTTTTAATGGAATATCCTTCTGCCAGTTCCAGCAGTTCATCCGCACTGCATCCATTCTCTGACTTATTTTCATGGTAAAGATAAGCAACCATTAATGCAATGATATAATAGTAATCATCATCACCGACTACCAATGTGATGAAAAATTTCTTTCGGATCTCCTCCTGTAAAGTCTGCTCTGCCAGCACCTTTTTAATATGCTCTTTCTTTACAAGATAAGGCGGTGTCTCACTTTCTGAATATCCCGCATAATCCCGCTGCATTGCCTCAATCAGCTTGGTGCAGTACAGCTGCAGCAGACCCGGAAAATAATTTGTCGTGCCGAGAATCGTAGAAATTAATACTTCCGTCTCATTATCTTCCGGAAATCTGAATCCAAGATAGGATAACGGTACCTCCAGCAATTCTCTTGCTTCCATTGCTTTGAATGGTTTTACTGTCAGTGATTCCAGATGGGTCAGTACACTGTTATTTCCCAATGCCGCTTCCCGCTTGAATCTCACAATATTGCGCAGACCCGCTACTACAAATTTGAACCTTCCCATTCCTACACTTTGAATATCTTTCAGCATGTCAAACGGCCAGTATTTGATACTTTCACAACTGTCGATAAACGTATCCGCCTCATCCAGCAACAGCAGAAAATAAGGAATGGAATCGTCTGTATCCTTCAGCCGCTTCTTCAAATCACGCGCCAGTTCACTCCAGTCTTCTGTAATATGTTCCTCTTTTAAAATCCCCTCATCAAACAATGCTGCTGAAATTTTTCTGGCGGATGCTTTATAATCCAGATCCTTAATATCTACCAGAACTGCGCGGTCTCCATTTTCGTTATGGTCAATGTCTTTTTTCGCCATGCGAAGCAGCGCAGATTTTCCAAGCTGACGACCGCCATATACAATATTTATACCTGTAGGCGATTCGATTTTTTCAAGTTCATATTTGCGCCCGATAAAAATCTCCTGCGGCATAATATCCACGGATTTATCGATATATGGCTGATACGATGCAAATGGCATGATCACGGCCATCAGCATTCTGTTCATTGCCGTTTCCGTATAATGTTTTGCCAGATACACCAGTACCACCCTGTCTACGACGGCAAAAATTTTTCCGCTCAGATCCGTTTTTGTCTTTCTCGCCAGAATTCTTCTCTCAGCAAGCGGCAATGCATAATCCAGCAAAACAAGGGTATGTTTTGCATTCCCGACTTCTTTAAAAGTATCGATCAGACGGGAAGCATCCGTTTTTCCAAAAAGGCAGATCACCCGGAAGCCTTTTTCCTCAGCTTCAGACCCAAAAGCTGCAATGGGATGTTTGTAGTTACTTTTTCTTCCATTTTCCGGACGTTTCAGTTTGACGGTATAATTTTCAATTTTTCCAAGGACTGGTGCCTCACGTTGTACACTTCCAGCTGAAATCCAAATGTACTCAGCAGAACCTTCAGTGTTGTTTCATTTGTCCCAGCCCCTTTCGGCCAGTTTTCTAATAGTTTATTTCCCCCTTTAATATCCTTATTAATCTTTGAGGTATTCATTAATGCTTTCAACGTTGTTCCGGAATTTGCAGTTTTTCTATAATTGACATCATATTCATCCAGAAATTCTTCCAGATAGTCTTCCTCTTTAAACTGAAACTCCGGATCAAGATCCTGCGTCAGCACCCGGTTCAGCAGATCTTCCGCTGCCGCATAATTCTGCTGTTCAATTCGATTCTTGATTTGTGCAACCGCCTCACGAATCAGTTCTTCTTTTTCCCAGTCTGGATTTTGTTTCAAATAGGCATCCAGATTTCTTTTTAAATCAACAGCCCGGACCTGTGCATCCTTTTTTATTTTTTCCCGGAACTCCTTCAGAATTTTTCCGAAAAATCCATAGTTTCGTGTCTCAACCGCCCGGGAATACCACGATTCCGCAATCTGAAGAATCAGCTCTTTCCCATTCTCGGCCGTGTTGTCAATCTGACCATAGCTCTGAGCCAGTTCGATGTCCTCAATAAATTCTTTTCGTTTATTTTCAAGATCCCTCAGCGGATACACGATTGCTTTGTCAATATCATATTTTTCGGCATCCTCCGGTGATAATGGATAGTCGAGCCATTTCCAGTACTGGAGAATTAATTCCGCACTGCCATAATCATCTTCTCCTTCAAAAATCTCCTGCATTCGTTCCGCAAATTCCTGCTCTTTTTCTGTACAATGCAGCTGAATTCTCGACAGCACAGAAAAGTCCGGAAGTTCGAAGACTTCATCCAGAATCGGCAGCGCGTCTTCATCCAGCAATACTTTATCATTTTTCAGGAAATCAATATAATAAAACTGATAGCTGCCCTCTTTGTACTCTCCCGACAGCCGACTTTTCAGTTCTTTCAATGTCTGCTGTAATACTGCTTTTCCCGCACGCTCTTTCCAATCCCCACTGTCTTTTTCAGAAAGGGCCACAATCATTTCATCCATATGATGCAACAATGGGGTTCTGATCTTCTTATACTCAACCAGTGCTGCATCATCGCTGCTGTTAAAGGAGGCCTGCATCAGAGATACATAATTGCAGAGAATTGATACAATTTTATGGACTCTTTTGAAAAGGTTCATTCTCAGGCTTCCCATGAGATCTGACGTTTTCTTGGCGAAAAACATATTGTCTGCCGCACGGTTCCAGAACTCATCCATCACACTGTTCGTTTTAGCCTGATCAATGTTTTCCACGCAGATAACTGCCTGATCTTTTACATACGTATCCGCCAGAAATTCTTCCAGGATCTCCAGCATTTCTCTGTCGTCCTCGCTCACTGCCTTCAAATATTGGCATAAATCACTGTCCGCTCCAAAAAGCAGCTTGGTCGTTTCCAGAAAACGTTTATGGGATGTACTTTCTTTGAAGTTTCCATTTTTATAGCTTTCGTAATATTCCTTTGCTTCATGGCAGATTTTCGCAAGTTGTTTTTCCCATTCGCCTCTTTCTTTTTCCCGATAATCCGCGTAACGGTCAACGCCCCTCTTCTGTCGGTTTTTAAATTCCATCAACTCATAAACAATCTCTTCAAGACTCTGATTCTCCGTCAGAAGAGTGCTTTTCTTAAACATGTCATATAACTGCTGCGCGGAATAATCATAGCTGTACTGATCCAGGAAATAATTTCGCAGTGCTGCCGCAACCACATAATAATCCGATACTGGTTCGGATTCTCCATAGAATATCTGAAAGATCGTATCAGAATTGTAGGTACAATGCTCCATCGGATCATTCATGGCATACGCAGCTGGCGATAATGCTGTTCGAATGCATCATATTTTCCGGCTAAAGCTTTTAAATAGGCGGATGCTGCATAGATCTTATCACAAGCAATCATTTCCTGATATGCTGCGATATATTCCATTCGTTTCTCATCCGTGAGTGTCTGCTCAGAAACAGTGCTTTTTTCTTCTGTTTCGTATGAATCTTCTGTCTCCTGCTCTGGCTGCTCCTCGACTGCCTCAGGCTGTTCCAGCTCTAAAGTGATTGCTTCTTCTGTTTTTTTATCCGTCTCATCTTCTTTTTCACTGTCTGTTTTCGAACTCGCTTCTGCCTCTGCTGTCCCCTGCTCTGGCTCTTCTTCTGGCAGTTCTACGGATTCATCTGTTATCTCATCCTCCACAGGCTCGCCTGTTTTCGGTTCAGCCGGTAAATCATTTTCCAAGGCATAAACATTGTTTTCCAGCTTGGACGTATAGTAAATCAAGCTGCTTCCTTCCCTAATTCTTTCTGCATCCAGCTGGCCACTTTTTTCGCATGTTCCAGTGAAACTCCGTATACAACAAGGCTTTCCTCTGCCCCTGCTTTTTCTGCCACCACATCCTTAAATTGCTGTAATTCCGCCGGATCCTCCGTTACAACACCTGCAAACCACTGAAAGTTTTTCTTTCCGTTCATGGAATATCCAATCATAAAATAGTCCGTCCCAAATACGGAGTTACATGTATCAAATTCATAGTCTGGAAACAGAATTCTCTGTTTGCATGCACTGTCGTATGCCATCAATCTTGTCATCGCAGAATTTGTTGAATCCTCGATATGCTCTCCCTCATCCTGGTTTGAAATTTTCTCTTTTAGCATCTGATTGATAAAACCAACTGCTTCTTTCGTATATAAAATACGTTCTCCACGTGGAGATAAGGTAAAAAACTCCCCCATTCCATCAAGTATATATCTTTTTAAATACCCGAACTGATATAATTTTTCTGTTGCGGTCTTATATATTTCATAACCGTTGTCATTTTTCTCTGCAAGACTTTTACGGAATATCCATACTCTTCTATACATTCCAGCAGACAGCACATTTTTTCCGTCAGTGGCTGTTTACACATGTCCTTTCGGAACTCCTTCGCCCCAAATTTTGTGCCTGCTTTTGCGCTCATCCGAACATGCAGCAAAGAAGGATTTTCCGGAATCAGAAGACCTTTCCATGCTTCCGGACACTCCTCCGGTTCTTCCAGAATTTCTGCTGTGTTTTCAGCTGTCTCTTCTTTTTCTCTGTCCGCGCTGTCTGTTTCCGCACAAAATGTTTCCGGAACACTTTCTTCCGGTTCTGCTTTGTTCTCATCCAGTTTTAATGTATTAAAATGAATTCCCGTTACAATCTCTTCTTCAAAATGGGGAACTAATTTATAGATCAGCGAGAATTTTCTTCTTGCGTCCTTCTCCCAGAACGCCTGCTGCAGCCATGCATATGGTTCTGCATACTCCTTTAAAATATCCCCCTCCATCAGCTGAATCTGATCTGCTGCAATCCTGTCCTTTCGATTCTGAAGTGTCTCCGCTGTTTTTTCATCATCGGCATGAAGTTCCAGAAAAAATGCGATCGCTTTCCTGTACTTCTCATTTTCTTCTATTACTTTCTGAATTTCAGATAAGTTTTCCTCAATTGCTGTATGCTGCATTTCCGGTTTCTGCACATCCAGCATTTCATACTTTGATACAATTTCGGTCTGTTTCGCATCGATCGCTTCCAGCTGTTCTCTTATGGACGCACCAAGTTCTTTGGGAATAAATTTTCTGTCTTCCAGAAAATCTTTTAAGCCCGAAATATTTTGTTCCAGATCGGCCGTGATACCTTTCAGATCGTTCAATATCGTTTGAAGTTCTGTTACAATTTCCGTTTTAGACAATTTTTCTTCTCCCTTCGTAAAATAAACGTACAGTAAATATGATTATATGATACCACATAACCATATCCTTTTGTATCAAAATCACCCAAATAATACCTATGGAATTCCGTTTCTTTCCTCACGCGGAAATGCATTCCGCGTGAGGTCATTGGCAGCGTTGTTCAGATTGCTTCTGATGCAAAGCAGGATGCTCGCGCAGAATCTGAACGCGCTTGATGCAGACTCCACGACTGTCAATCATTCCTGCTACCCGCACCCATTCGCCCGGCAGTTCCATGACAGGTGCAGGAAAAACGTAAGTGAAACGCTGTCTGTTTTTCTCACTTCCTTTTCCCACCCGGATTTTCCAGCTCTCCCAGGTGCATTTTCTCTGGAGTCCGATGTTTTTTGCGAAGAAACGCTCTACGGCATAGCGCACGGTATCTCTTCCGTACTCACAGATGCTTTCTGTGCTGAAATAAAAATTATCAGCCACAGCAATTTCGCAGGATACAGATGCAAAGTTCATTTTTTTCATAGAATGGTACCTCCATAAAGATAAATTTTAATTGCTGAAAATAATTTTTCGAATTTCATGCAAAAAGGACACTGTATCGTCTTTCAACAAACACAGTGTCCTTTTCCTATCTCAGGGCGCACTGATCCTCTGAAAAACTATTCACAGATCAATACGCCTTACTTTCAATAAAACCATCTTATATAGATACCACTCAACATTTCGTATTTTCTCACTTCTATTCCGAATTGCCTTTGTGATAACTTTATTCTAACACTGTTTTTTCTGATTGACAAGCCTTGATTTTGCATTTTATAAGCATTTAACAGATGCTCCACACTCTCTCAATGCTTCACACAGAGCAACAGCCTTTTCTGCTGTTTCTGCCCGTAAAACAGCATTTGGAGCCTGAAGTACAAGATCCTTTGCATCTGTCACATCGAGTCCTGTAAAGTCCCGGGCAAGTTTAATAACTTTGACCCTATTCCCGCCGATCTTGATAAGCTGCACCAAAAAGCCTGTACCTTTTTCTATCTCCTTCATTTTACGAAGTGTCTGGTATATCTCCTCATTAAAGTAGACCAAGTAAGTGCTGCAGGCTTCAACTCCTTCTTGGTCAGCCCGCATAAACCATGATTTCATCACCAGATCACTCCAAGGCCCCTTTGCTTTCTGCAATGTAGTCTCAACATCCAGAAGTTCATTATGGATAAAGCTGCCTTTCTGAATTCTTCTCGCTACCTCATCCGCTGTTCCTTTTGGAATTCTGGCTATACGTGATGAAAACTCTATATCGGTCACTCTGCCGCCAGGTATCAGCATTTCGATTTTATGTTTTTCTTCCGTATACAGAATCAGTCTGATGTTGTTCGTAACATTTTCCACTTCGATTTCTACTCTGTACAGACTCCCATCATATGAATCAATGTGATAATGCAGAAACATATCAATAAATTCATAAATCGATTCTTCAAATTCGATATTCCGCTTTTGAGCCTCTTCTCTCAGCTTTTTGGGATAATCTGTAACATATACGTTTTCTTCCATGTTCATGTGCCTCTCTTTCAAAAG
>ENA-OQHA01000107-OQHA01000107.1-human-gut-metagenome-genome-assembly--contig:-NODE-107-length-42571-cov-5.608331_pt1 | contig 42571 bp, 54 predicted proteins | sample MGYA00242558_ERZ504707 | MGnify/ENA primary metagenome ERZ504707 (study PRJEB26092, sample SAMD00036197) | human gut metagenome | host: Homo sapiens | study: EMG produced TPA metagenomics assembly of... | reverse complement strand
AAGCTCCAACACCCTCATTTCGAAATCGGCGGAGCATTCGGCAAATCGGCAAGGTCGGCACCGGCGCGATCGCCACCCTCGCCGGCGGCATCAGCCGCATTGGCCGCCAAAGGCGGCTTCACCCGCGCCCTCAACATCGAGAACGCGCAAGCCAAACTCAAAGGCCTCGGCCACGACAGCGCGAGCGTCACCGAAATCATGAACGACGCGCTCGCGTCCGTCAAGGGCACCGCGTTCGGATTGGGTGACGCCGCGACCGTCGCGGCAAGCCTGTCCGCCTCCGGCATCAAGGAAGGCGGGGACCTGACCAAGGTCCTCAAGACCGTGGCCGACACCGCGCAGATCAGCGGCAGAAGCCTCACCGACATCGGCATGATCTTCGGTTCCGTCGCCGCCCGAGGCAAACTCCAGGGCGACGACATGCTCCAGCTCATGTCGAGCGGCATCCCCGTCCTCCAAATGCTCGGCAAGCATCTGAACAAGACCAGCGCCGAAGTGTCCGACATGGTCTCGGACGGCAAAATCGACTTCCAAACCTTCGCCGACGCCATGCAGGAAGGCCTAGGCGGAGCCGCACTATCCGCAGGCACCACATTCACCGGCGCCCTGGCCAACGTGAAAGCCGCGTTGAGCCGACTCGGAGAAACAGCCGCCACACCAGTCCTCAACGGCCTGCGCGGCCTGTTCAACCAAGCCATCCCACTCATCGACACATTCACCGCAGCCGTCACACCAACCCTGCAAAAGTCGGAGCAGGCACTCCAACAAGGCCTCGAGAACGCGATACCCGCCACACAGGCGAAACTCAAAAACCTTGGCGACACGATCTCCAACATTCCCGGCTTCCAGATGCTCGCCTCGGCGACGGCCAGCCTCAAAAGCCAACTCACCGGCCTCTGGAACGCAATCACATCACTCATAGGCGGACTCAACAATGGCGGCGAAGCCGCCACAATGTTCTCCACAACCGCCGGCGCGCTCGCGGGAGTGGTCGCTTCGGTCGCGCAGGCGTTGTCGAACGCGGCGGGATGGGCGAAGACGTTCGTCAACAAGTTCATCGAGACGGGCGCGTTGCAGCCGTTCCTTGAAAGCCTGACCGGCGTCATCTCCGGATTGGGCTCGCTGGTTTCCGGATTGCGGCCGCGGTCTCGCAGGCCTTCGGCTTCAACGACAGCGCGCGCACCGCCGGTTCCGCGGCGCAGAGCTTCGCCGGACTGTTGAACACTTTGACCGGCGTGCTCATGACGGTGGGAGGCTGGCTGCAGTCGGTCGGACAGTGGGCGCAGCAGAACGGCGCACTGGTGTCCGGCGCGTTGAAAGCCATCACCATCGCATTGCTCGCGGTCAAAGGCTGGGATATCGTCTCGGCCGGGCTGAAGACAATTTCCGGTGGACTGAAGGCCATTTCCGCGACTGCCTCCGGTGTGGAGAAGACCGCTACGGCCGCGTTCGATTTGATTGGCAAGATCTCCGCCGCGGGAAGTGTGACGGGCGGTCTGAAGCAACTCGCTGGCTCGTTCAACATCGTCAAGACCGCTCAATCGGCGTGGAGTGCGGTGACCAAGGCCGCTACTGCCGTGCAATTGGCGTTCAGCGCTGCTTTGGACGCGAATCCTATCGGAATGCTCGTCGTAGCCATCGGTGCGGTCGTGGCCGCATTGGCATGGTTCTTCACCCAGACCAATACCGGACGTCAAATGTGGCGTCGTTCACGTCGTTCCTTTCATCCGCATGGCAGACGGCCGTGAGCACGGTCGTCTCCATCGGCCAGACCATCGTCACGTTCTTCACCTCGACGCTCCCGTCGGCCATCCAAGGTGTCGGACAATGGTTCCAACAACTGCCCGGCAACATCGCCGGCTGGCTCGCCGGAACAGCGTCAGCCGTCGCCTCATGGGCCGTGAGCCTTGGCCAGTCCGCATTGCAGGCCGGCCAACAGTTCCTCACGAACCTCGCCAACGCGATCATGAACCTGCCAGAGACGATCGCCTACTGGCTCGGCTACACCGTCACGTCAATCGCGCTGTACGCGGTCGCGTTCGGCGCGCAGGCTCTCCAGATGGGCATGCAATTCGTGCAGAACGTCGGCACGTTCCTTACCCAACTCCCAGGGAACGTGGCCGCATGGCTCGCCTCGACAGCCGCGAGCATCGGCGCATGGGTGTCGTCCACGGCCATGCAGGCTCTACAGATGGTACGCAGTTCCTGCAGAACGTCGGCACGTTCCTCACCCAGCTGCCCGGCAATGTGGCCAGCTGGCTCGCGGGAGCCGTAGCCTCAGCCTCGGCGTGGGTTTCCAACATGGCATCGCAGGCCATCCAGGCGGGCAGCCGGTTCCTCACGAGCGTGGGCACGTTCCTCGCCCAATTGCCGGGAAGAATCGGCTCCTGGCTGTCCGCGACGATCTCCAGCGTCGCCAACTGGGCGTCCCAGATGGGGACCAAGGCGTCGCAGGCCGGCAAGCAGTTCGTGCAGAACATCGTCAGCACCCTTTCCTCCCTGCCGGGCCGCATGCTCAGCATCGGAGCGAACATCGTCAGCGGCATCGTCAGCGGCATCCAGAGCAAGATCGGCAGCATCGCGTCGAGCCTGCTCTCCGGCGTCAACGACGCCATCTCCGCTGTCAAAAGCAAACTCGGCATCCACTCGCCGTCACGCCTCATGCGTGACGAGGTCGGCGTGATGATCGGCCGAGGCATGGCATTGGGCATCGATGATTCAGCCGCCGTGGTCAACCGGTCCATGGACTCGCTCGTCTCCACGATGAGCCTCGACGGTACGGACTGGGCGAAGACCGGACGATTGAACGTCACCACGGCCACGCCATCGGATTCCGACAGACTCTTGGAAACCGTCATCGGCAGGATGGACACGCTGATCGAAGCCGTCGAAGCGGCGACGGCCGACGACCGGCCGTTCACCCAACGTGACTTCGCAAGACTCGTAAGGAGCGTGGCATGAGAACCCTGAGCTACGTGAGCGGCGCAACAGGCGAGTCGATCGGTTTCGAAGGGCCGCTCTACGGCGAGACACTCACCGGACTGCGCGCCCGCATCTGGGACTACAGCCTCGCCTCGCGCGGCATGACGGGCATCACCCGCAAGGCACGCGAGGCGACAGTCACCGTGAAGATCCACGATTCTCCGGAGACGCTCAACCTATTGCGCCGCCTCTCGGACGCCGACATGGCATCCGGGAACCCGGGCACGCTCATCGCCGACGGCGAATGGGAAGCCAAAGCGTGGATCACGAAAAGCGAACCGCAATCCATCACGCCCACGATGGTCGAGACACAGTTGACCATCGTGCTGGCCGATGGCGTGTGGCGCCGTCCGACCATGACGCATTTCACGCCACGATACGATTCCGGAACCGCCGACCTTGACTATCCATATGATTATCCGCATGATTTCGCCGGCATGGCATTGGGCGCGGAGATCGTCAACGACACATCCATCCCGCAGCCGGTCAAACTCACGATATTCGGACCGTGCACAAACCCGTACGTCATCATCGGAACCAACCGATACGAGGTCGACGTGACCGTACCATCGGCTCACGTCTGGAAATCGACGGCACCGGCGATGTCAGGACCGTCACCATGGTCAGCGGCACCGGGCTCGCCACCAACTGCTTCGCGCAGGCCGTGCGAGGGTCGGGCAAGGATTCCGGCCGTACGTGTTCCAACCGCTCGCGCCCGGAACACAGTCGGTCAGCTGGCCGGGAGGATTCCAATTCGACTTGACGGTCTGCGAGGAAAGGAGCGAACCGCCATGGACCTGATCGTCACCGACGCCACAGGCAAACCCGTGGCGAGCCACGCCTCATACACGCTCGACCTCGCGTTCGGCAGCGGGGAGAACGACTTCGACCTGCAGGTCGAAGACGCCGCGCTCAAGGCGGGAAGCCGCATCATGATCGACGGCACCGAGTACGGCGGCATCATCGACGACACGGATGTCGACGTGGACGGCGGCCTGTCCACCGTCACATGGCATGGCCGCGACTGGCATGGAGTGCTCGCCTCGAAGATCATCGAACCGGACAGGAACAACGATTACCTCACCCTGTCCGGCACGATTCCCGTCATCATGCGCACGCTCGTCAGCCGTGCGGGACTGCAAGGCCTGTTCACCGTCACCGAAGAAAGCGCCGACCACAAGACCACCTGCCAGTTCGACCGGTACGTGGACCTGTACAGCGGTCTGGTCAAGATGCTCAGGGCAAGCGGACTCAAACTCCGGTTGCGTAATGACGGCGACAAGGTGGCCATGAGCGCCATGCCCGTCCGCACGATCGGCGACAGCATCGACTCGGACCTCATCGACTTCACCGCCAAACAGGCGGCGCACCCTATCAACCATCTCATCTGCCTGGGCAAGGGCGAACTCAAGGACCGTACCGTCATCCACTGGTACGCCGACGCGAACGGCACGTTCAGCCACACGCAGACCCTCAAAGGGCTTGACGAACGCACCGCCACATACGAGTTGTCCAACGCCGAAGCCGACGAGCTCGAGGACAAGGGCAGGCAGAAATTCCAGGAACTTCGGAATGCCAGCACCATCGACGTGGACATTCCCGACGGCATCGACGCGGACGTGGCGACCTGGTCACGGGTCGTGACAACAACACGGGCCTCGTCGTCACTGCCGAGATCTCCAAGAAGATCGTCAAGGTTTCGGGAGGCGTGCTCACCGTCACCTACGAATCCGGAGGTGCCAGCGCCGGCGGCAACAGCGGAGAATCCTCCATCGGGGATGGTGGCCACGCCTACTACGCTGGAGCCGGCCTCAAACTCGACGCCTGGACGTTCAGCGCCGACGTGACCAGAAACGACATCGACTCGCTCAACAACGCATTGTCGGGTAAACAGCCGAAAGGCGACTACATCACCGGCCTGAAAATCGGTTCGGTGGACACGCTCGCCCCCGGCGCACAGGCAAGCGCGTCGCTCACGGGCGCCGGCAGCGACAAAACCTTGAATTTGGGGCTTCCGAAAGGCGATCAGGGTCCGCAAGGGGAGAAGGGCGACAAGGGTGACACAGGACCACAGGGGGCCACCGGAGCGACCGGACCCACCGGTCCTCGGGGAGAGAAAGGAGCGACCGGGGAGCGAGGGCCGCAAGGCGTCGCCGGTCCCGAAGGTCCGCAGGGACTGCAGGGGATACGCGGCGAGAAAGGCGATAAGGGTGATGCCGGCGCGATCGGCGTGGCGGGACCGCAAGGCCCGACGGGTTCCACAGGTCCGCAGGGTCCCACGGGTCCACAGGGGGCGACCGGCCCCCAGGGCAGACAAGGCATCCAAGGTTCCCAAGGCATCCAGGGCCCGCAAGGGGAGAAGGGTGACAAGGGCGACAGCGGCGTATCCGCTCCCTCGAACGGCTTCTTCACGCTCAGCATGGAAGGCGACGGCGACCTGTACGTGAACTATCCGGACAACACGAACCCACCCTCGTTTGTTTGGGACTCCGAGAGCGGGAACCTGTACGTGGACATCCCGGAAAGGTGACACATGGCGCGACTATTGATCGGCAACATCAAAGGCCCCAAGGGCGACAAGGGCGATACCGGGGCCACCGGCCCGCAAGGCAAGCAAGGAGCGCAGGGCGTTCAGGGAGCTAAAGGCGACGTCGCCTTCCGGCGCTCGTGATGAAGAAATCCCTCGTCGGCGAATATCCGGTGGGATCCACTTTCACGGGGAACGTGAGCGAATGGTTGAACCGAACACCACTCGCCAACGAATATTCGACCGCATTGTCAGGTGGCGGAAAATACAGCATCGTCTGGCAGTGCGTTTCACAGTCCGGCAGCCTATTCACGGGAAAGACGATTTCACGTCAATCCATCATCGGTGCGCAAGGCCCCAAAGGAGCCACTGGAGCCGCCGGGCCTACTGGTCCGCAAGGCCCTGAAGGTCTGAAGGGTGACAAGGGAGACAAAGGGGATATCGGGCCGGCCGGGCCAGCAGGTCCCACCGGGCCTACTGGTCCGGCCGGTCCCATTGGCCCCACCGGTTCTACTGGAGCTACCGGGGCCACCGGCCCGCAAGGCAAGCAAGGAGCGCAGGGCGTTCAGGGACTGCAGGGTCCACAGGGGCCGTCCGGTCCGCAGGGCGCCAGCGGCGTGACGGCACCCGCATCAGGATTCTTCACGCTCCAGGTCGATCCGAACGGAGACCTGTACGCCGTATACGCGGACACGGCCACCGCGTCAGAAGCTCCCGTCTCCTACGATCAGGCGACTGGCGACCTGTACTACACGATCAACGACGGAAAATAAGGAGCACGCATGACGAAGATTCTACTTGGCAATGTCAAAGGCCCCAAGGGCGATACCGGACCGCAAGGCAAGCAGGGAGTGCAAGGACCGCAGGCCCTGCCGGCGCCACTGGCGCGACCGGGGCCACCGGAGCGAAAGGAGAGGCCGGCCAACGCGGCGAGACCGGGTTGCCTGCCTTGATCATCACACGCATACTATCCGGATACTGGACGTCCGCATGCTCGGATTTTGACTGGCAGACACTCAGTTTCAACCGTGCCCCGGTCGTAGGCGAATACTTCTTCGCCATGACCAACGGCGGCAAGAACCTGATGTACGCACAGATCACAGCCACCGGGAAAAACGTGACGTTCAAGCCAGTCTCGAACACAAGCCTCGTCGGCCCGAAGGGCGACAAGGGCGAGACGGGCATGAGCGCAAGCCAGGCGTTCATCGCCGCCCACCCGGTCGGCTCCCTCTACTGGACCACCGCCACAACAAATCCGGGAACCACCTACGGCGGCACTTGGAAGGAATGCAACACCATCCTTCCGGGACACATCTACCAGCGCACAGCCTGAAAGAGAAAAGGAACATCAATGGCACGAACCACGAACATCACCAGATACACCTGCGACCGATGCCACGCCTCCGCATACCTCGCCGACGGTGACCCACGCACCTCCAGCGACTGGCACGACATCACCCACACCACCGTCGACGGAGTCGCACAGGGCGCGCTCGTCTGTACCGCATGCTGGCAGACGTTCAAAGCGCTGGCAGCCACGCAGGACGCCGCCTACGCCGCATACCTCAACAACACAACAGATAGGAAGGAATGACCATGACCATGAATCTCATCACCGGCAAGGCCGGCGCTCCGCACATCACATCCAGCGACCAAGGAGCCATGCAGGCCGGACTGGTCGGAAACGGCAACTACCTGCTGCAAGGCAGCGACGGCAAATTCCCCGCCGTGACCATGCAGTCAGCAAACAAAGCGCTCATCCCGGTCCTCAACCTTGTGATCGAAGGACGATACGCACGCGTCACCGCGGCGGAAACCGTCACCATCGAAAGCGGAGTCACGGGACGGAACCGCAACGACCTGATCTGCGTGAAATACACGCGAGGTTCGAACAACATCGAAACGATCGCGCTCGCTGTGCTGAAGGGCACCGCCACCAGTGGCACGGCGGCTGACCCCACGGTACCGTCGGTAGTATCCTGAACAATTCCGGCACCGTATGGATTCCGATCGCCCGTATCCCGATCAGTGGCATCACCGCTGGAACTCCTGTCATGCTTGTCAAGCAGTTGCCTCCGATGAGCCAGCTGTGGGATTCCGTAACCCAGACTTTGATTAAATCGCAGTATGGCACCGTGACCGGCGTGAAGTCTGGCAAGATCGCGCAGATTAGCATCAACTGGAAAAGCGCGAGCACTGACTCGTGGGGCAGTGGACAGTTCGGTACAATTCCGGAGGTTGGAGGCCTGCGGTCGTCACGCATGGCACGTGGTCGGGGCGTGATGGTGGCAGCCAGCGTGATTTCATTCTGGAAACGAATGGCAATTTCCGTTATGCCAATTGTGGCGCGGGGCAGAACAGCGGCGCGTTCTCCGGGACGATGACCTACATTCTCGCCTGAATAGCTTTCCGTAACCCTCACCAGATCGAACCAGAATTGGAACGTGAATTACCGTACCGCGCTGGTAGGCAAGCTGTTGATCGTCGCATTCCACGCAATCCGAGTCGGTAGCGACTGGAATGCGGCGAAAGAATGGGAGACATCCCCGCTTTTCACACTCCCAGCCGGTTTGGAGGCGGCTTTCGAGGTGCATTGCGCCGCAGTATCCAATTCGAGCATCGGATTGCATGGCGTCGAAGTGCAGGTGGCGCAGCACACCATCGCCTTGCGTTCCTCGGGAAAGATGACAGTAGGCGCAAACGGGGGATGGGTCGAAGCTGTATCACGGTGCCACTTGTCTAGGAGAACGTCACTCCACTAGGAATCGGCATGGAAAAACGCTGCATCAGAATGTTCTCCCCTGCCAATTCCGCCAAGTAACGTAATACTGCCATCCGGATTCCATTTCGCTTGCTTGTTGTAGTGCGGATCCGCAAGACTTGATCCAACACATCCCAGTCCAATTGTGGCCGATGGACGTATCCCTGACTGATATAACCAGACACGGTAGTTCGAGATTTCGACGGTTGATTTGAAAGAGCTCAAATCGACATACAGCATGTTGCCCTTGACGGTAATCGTGTTGGATCCACCATATAGGGCGCCAACAAACGATCCTGTGTCCTGAAACTTAAAGGTAGCAGTGAGGGTTACGGAAAGCTAGAAATCATGGGATTGGGAAACAAAGCGTGCCGACGCAATCCTGATTGCTGCCAACGTTTCCAATGTTCGCCACTCGGATAGTTCCATCAGCTCTGGCCGTGAGGCTTCGCGACGTTTGCCCATTTGATACAAGGCAGACAGTCGACAAGTCAACGATGGGACGATACCAGGACGCGAGCTTTACCGGACATTCAACAGCATCCCAACTGCCCGAACCGATTTTCCCACTGAACTTGATCAAAATCATCCTGCCGTTACGCATGATGATCCAATTGGAATCCTGGTACAGGGTTACGGAAAGCTACGCGGCTCCGATGATGAGTCTTTCCCATGCCCGCTGCAGACTTCTCAGCACGGACAAATCGGGGCGGAGATAGTAGCGGGCGGTTGTCTTGATGTCGCTGTGACCGAGTTGTCGTGCGACCACTGAGATATCGGCTCCCGCAGCGATTGCCAGAGTGCCGAAGGTGTGCCTGAGGTTCCTTGGCGGCACGCAGGGGAGTTTCATGCGTTGGCACCATGACGTGTAATGAGCTGCCACCTGGTTGGCGTTCAGATCGCCGACCAGCCTGCCGGTTCTGCCGTGGCGCAATTGCGCGAGCCGTTTGACTGCGAACCGTGGTAGTGCGACCGTCCGTCGGCTCTGGTCGGTCTTCGGGTCGGTGACCGTTTCATGTCCAGCGACCCATTGCACTGACCTTTTGACGGTCACGGTTCCCCGGCGTAAATCCAAGTCGGCCCATTCAATGCCGACGGACTCGCATCGGCGCAGTCCCGCGCAGACGGAGACCAATAACCAGGCTTCCAACGCGTGACCGTAGAAGCCTTTGAGCAGCGTCTTACCTGTCTGGCGTCGAGCACGCGCGGCTCATACCGCCGCAGGTGCGGCAGTCTGATTTCACGACGTGTCACGTCATTGTCGGTGACTCCCTTGCGATAGGCGAGTCGGAGTATCGCCCGCAGCACGGCCCACGCCTTGCGCGCGGCGCCGGCCTGATCGAACGAGCCGAGCCACTCCTCGATGTCGTTCGCGGTGATCGACTCCATGTCGACGTCAGCCCATTTCGGCTGGATGTGGCAGCGGTAGGCCGACTCGTAGCCCACCCTCGTGCACTCGCGGAGCTTCCCGCAGGAGGGCCACCAGACCTCATTCACAAACGTTCCCAACAACATTTCAACCTCCAAAATCCCACACGTGGTTATCGCGCTTCCAACGGTAGCCACGTGTGGGATTTTCCTTTCGGAAGGATTCCCAATGAGCCAGGAAACCATCGTCGCAATCGTTATCGCCATCATCGGCAGCGGAGGCAGCGGCGTGTTCGTCACCTGGATTCTGAGCAAGGTCGACCAACGTCACGATCCACTGCATGAGGCGTCAGGGAACTGTTGTTCTGCAAACTCGAGGCTCTGCACCGTCAGATGGTCGATGCAGGTGGTGTTGCGAGCATTCCGTTGAAGCAAAGCGCGGAACGAATATATGCCGCTTACCACGGTCTGGGCGGCAATGGAACCGGAACCTCGATGATCCAAGACATACGTGACGCGCATATCGCGAACACAGATTGAAAGATTCAAAAGATTTCCACACCGTCCGTACAAGGCGGACGGTACGGACAAAGGAAAGGAGAGGAATTGAACATCCTCAACAAAGGCAAGCCGAAACACAAGCACATGAATCCACGCCGACAATGGCGCAAGCTACTGACCGCGCTCACGGTCGCCATCTCCATGGCTGTCGCGCCGGCCGCGATGGCCGACATGAACGGATACGACATCTCGAACTGGCAGTGCGGCATCGACACCGCGACCGTGCCGGCAGATTTCGTCATCGTCGGCACCACATGGGGTTCCGGCGGCGTGTACGGCGGGTGCCTGTCCAACGGCGTCAACACCGACGCTAACCGTCAGCTCGCCGGAGCCATCAACAGCGGCAAGGAGACCGGCGTCTACCATTACGCGCGCGGCGGCAACCCGGAGACCGAAGCCCGGTTCTTCGTCGACAACGTGCGCGGATACGTGCACAAGAGCGTCCTGATCCTCGACTGGGAGGCGCAGGACAACGCCGCCTGGGGCGACAAGCAGTGGCCACGCAGGTGGGCCCGCGAGGTCAAGCGACTGACGGGCGTGAACCCCATCATCTACACGATGGACTCCGGCTACTGGCAGGTCGCCGGCATGGAGACCGAACTAAACTGCGGCATCTGGATCGCCCAGTACGCGACGAACCTCGTCACCGGCTACCAGACCGCCCGTGGAACATCGGAGCGCGCGGCGAGGTGATGAGGCAGTACACGTCCAACGGCAGTCTCAGCGGCTGGCCGGAACGACTCGACCTGAACAAGTTCCGCGGCGACCGCACGGCATGGCGCAAGTACGCGAACCCTGACGACAAGGCGCGGCGGATCTGCCGAGCGTCAAGCCGAAACCTCAGCCCACGACCGCTCCGACGGTCGACCTGAACGCTTGGCCACGCGCACCATCCGCGGCGACTTCGGCAACGATCCGGCCCGCAGGCAGGCGTTGGGTGGCAATTACGCGGCGGTCATGCAGATCGTCAACAGTCGCCTCGGCGGAGGTTCCGGCGGAATGGCCGCCACAGGTTCGCGTAGCGTCGTGGTCCGTTCCGGCGACACCATGAGTGCGATCGCCGCGAGGACCGGACTCCAGCCGGTGTCCGCCTGGCGTGTACCGAGCGGTGACATCAACAGGATTTATCCGGGACAGATTGTCACCTATGGCGGCACGTCCGCGTCCACCGCTTCGAGTGTGGTCGGAGGCCATGTGGTCCGTTCCGGCGAAAGCCTTTGGAGCATCTACGGCTCCGGCTGCAGTCGGCTGCCGCACGCAATGGCATCCGCAGCCCATACGTTATCTATCCCGGACAGTACCTGCGCTGAAACTCCCGTCTCCACGACTTTAAGCGTTGTGGAGACGGTTGCCGCAATGTTTAAGGAGGTGAAAAATGGATGAATCCAATAGCCCGCAATCCGATTACCTGCTGCCGGGCAGGGTATACGACATACTCAAGTGGCTCGCGTTGATCGCTTTGCCGGCCGTCGCATGGCTCGTCGGAGCGGTCGGCCCGCAATGGGGGTTGCCGCACTGCGGCGAGCTCGTCACTACCATCACGCCGTCGGCGTGTTCGTCGGCGCCCTGATCGGCGTGAGCAGCTCACGGCAGCCAAGCCGGACGGTCCCGACGAAAAATAAGTGTTGCACCTGTTTCAGGCCCAACACTTAACCGTGAGTGATTTTCGTGCCCTCATGTAACACGCGCCCCTCTCTCAGCATTGCTGAGGGAGGGGCTTTTTGTTGTTCGGGGGCTTGTTCCGTGGCAACATTTTGGCAACATTTTTTAGAAAACGACGTGATTTTCGTAATCTCGATAAACATTGGCAACAGTTGCAAACCGTTGAAAATAAAGGGAAAGCCGCCATTTCTGGCGGCTTTTCATCAGTGGAGATGCGGGGAATCGAACCCCGGTCCGATGACCGAACCCTCAGTCTTCTACGTGCGTAGTCTGCTGGCCGTGCGGCGGTTTTTCTGCCCCCATCGATGTCGCAGACAACTGATGGCGAGCATATCTACAGTAAAAGTCCCTTGCCGGCCCTGTGGCTCAGCCGGTAAGGCAAGTCTTCTAAACGACGCTCAACATCCCCCCAAAGACGAGGGGGAGTGAACGGAGCGGCTGCTCACTGGTTAATCCTGGCGCGAAGCTCAGGCAGCGAGAGCGAACTCAGTGCGGTTAGATTTAGCACTTATTCTTTTGTAGGGGGCATCCACGAGCGGACCCTACGTTCTCGGCACGCTTCCCTGCGACGAACAGGTCACCGTCGAAACCGATCATCCCCAAATATTGAATTATCAAACCTTCCGGCTTTATAGCCAGAAATTTCAAGATACCACGTTTATCCGACAAACCAAATTATGCTATCGGCGATTCATCATACCGACGAAACTTCGCAAAACCGGTAAAAAAATTCCGCATGCCGTTATTTGACGGCATGCGGAATCGGTGATGATGAAAGGAAAAGATACGCTTACTTGGCTGCTGCGGCGAGGTAATCCGGAACGCCTTCGGTCGGGTAGGCCGGCCAGCCGCCTTCCTTGGTGCACACGTAGGCGGCGGTGTTCACGGCCGCGCGATGCGCTTCCTTGAGGGAGGCACCGGACAGGATCTTACCGGTGAAGGAGCCGGAGAAGGAATCGCCGGCTCCGACGGTGTCGGCCACCTCGACATGCGGGGTCAGCAGAGTGGAGGTCTCGCCGTCCTTGGCGATGATGGTGCTGAAGGTCGCGCCGCCGGTCAGGATGGTGTACTCCAGATCGAAGCGATCCATGAACACTTGCAGGCCTCTTCGTCGTTGCCCTCCGGAATGGAGAACATCTCACGCATCATGATGAGCTCGTCGTCGTTGATCTTGAAGATGTTGGCGTATCCCAGCAGCTCCTCGATCAGCTCCTTGGAGTAGAAGTTGGCGCGCAGGTTGATGTCGAAGAACTTCAGCGCGCCTTCCTTGGTATGCTGGAGCAGTTTGATGATGGTGTCATGCGATTCCTGGGAACGCAGACCCAGCGTGCCGAAGCAGATGGCGTCGGCCTTGGACACGGCCTCGGCGAGTTCGTCGGTGTAGCCGATGTGGTCCCAAGCTACGTTCTGCACGATGGTGTATTCCGGAATGCCGTTGGTCAGTGCCACGGCGACGGTGCCGGTCGGGTATTCGTTGGTCTGCACCAGCGTGTTGATGCCGGCCTTGTGCGCATCGTTGAGCAGCTCGGCGCCCAGCTCGTCGTTACCGACGGCGCTGATGGCGTAGCTTTCTGCGCCGTTCTGGGACGCGTGGTAGGCGAAGTTGACGGGAGCGCCGCCGGCGCGCTTGCCGGTGGGGAGCATATCCCACAGGATTTCACCGAGGGCGATGACGATTGGCTTGGACATGGGTGGTTCCTTTCTTTGGTGGGCGGCGTGCTATGCGACGTCGAAGAACATCGATGGATGTTCCAAAAAATTGGTGATGGCCACGGCGGCGGCACCGGTGACGGTGGCGTCGGTGGGCAGGGCGGACAGGGTGATTCGGGTGTTGCGCCCGATTTCGGGGATCGTGCGTTCGCGCACGACTTGTGTGACTTCGTCGAGCAACGGCTGGCCGGCTTGCGCGATGATGTCTCCAAGAACGATGTGTGTCGGATTGAAAGCGTTGATGATGGTGACCGCGCCGTACCCAACGTATCGGGCAACATCGAGCATCAGAAGCGTCGCGGTCTCGTCTCCCGCGTTCGCCTTGGCGAACAGTGCTGCGCAAGCCTGCGCATGCGTCATCGTCTCGCATCCGGGAACGATGCTCGGGTTGGCGTTGAGTTGTTCGTGGATGGCGTTGGCGGAGCAGTAGCGTTCCAGGCATCCGACATTGCCGCAGTCGCATGGCTTGCCGTTCACGTCGATGGAGACGTGTCCGATTTCCGTGGCGGTGCCGTGCTCGCCGTAGTAGATGGTGCCGTTGTCGATGACTCCGAGGCCGATGCCTTCGCCAAGCAGATAGTAGGCGAGGGAACCTTCCGACAGTTCCGGATTGAACAGGAACTGCGCCAGCGCGCCGGCGCGGGCGTCCTGTTCGACGAACACGGGGACGCTGAATGCGTTGCTGAATTCGTCGATGAAGTTGATTTGCCTCCAGCCCTGCATGGAGGAGACCAAAGCGGTGCGTCCTTCGTCCTTTAAATAGGGCCCCGGAACCGCCATGCCGACGGCCACGATGCTGGGGTCGTCCTTGATGAGCTGGCGTACGGTATCTCGAATGCGCTCCACCGTTTCGGGGATGTGCTCTTCGCTGACGGTAGCAAGTCGGACAGGAAGATACGGTTGCACTTGAGGTCGAAGACCGCGATTTGCACCAGACTGCGGGCGAACTTCACGCCGATGATGTGGTATTTGGCGCAATTGAGATTCAGACCGATGGAACGGCGGTTCTTGTCTCCGTCCATGTCGCCGGTTTCTTCGATGATGCCCTGCGCCAGCAGTTTCGCGGTGATTTTGGTGATTGCCGCCGGAGTGAGCTTGATGGCTTTGGCGATCTGCGCGCGTGAGCAGATGCCATTGTGGTACAGGTATTGCAGGATGCGGGAACGGTTGTTTTCCGAGATCGATGACTGTTGGGCGCTGTACCTACTCATGCTCACCTCCTTGCGACAGTGCATGGACCCTCGTTGAACTTCTTAATATATTAACGCCGTTAATTGATTAATGCAATTCGTGTTGTGCCGCGTGTCGCGCGCTTATCTGGGTCTCTCTGTGCGAAAGCAATGAGTGAAAAAGAAGGACGTAGACCTTGAATGCGACTTTGGCTGGGTCCGTCTCATAAAATGGCTGGTTTTTCTTATTTTCTTTCACTAGTCGTTAAAACGTTGGAATTTCGCCGTTTTAATGCATAGCAGAAAACGCGAATATAAGGTAGGTGGGTAAAACGGCCTCCAATGAAACGTACGGTTAACATTGCGCGCCGATTCTTGTCACTATATCGCCTTGCACAGGGGCGATTCGGATAGAAAAGAGAGGATTCCATAGTGAATCGCAAGAAAGTTATCGCCGCTCTGGCTTCTGTCGCGGCTCTGGCTTCCCTGGCCGCCTGCGGCGGCGTGAAGGACGGTGGCGCCGCAACTGGCAACACCATCACCGTCGGCACGACCGATAAGATCACCAGCCTTGATCCGGCTGGCTCCTACGACAACGGTTCCTACGCCGTGCAGATTCAGGTGTTCCCGTTCCTGTACGCGCAGAACTACAACACTTCCGAGCTGTCTCCGGACATCGCCGCCGATGACGGCACCTGGAGCGCCGACGGCACCGAGTTCACCGTCAAGCTCAAGAAGGGCCTGAAGTTCGCGAACGGCCACGATCTGACCGCCTCCGACGTCAAGTTCTCCTTCGACCGTATCAAGAAGATCAACGACGAGAACGGTCCGTCCTCCCTGCTGGCCAACATCGAGTCCGTCGAGGCCAAGGATGACACCACCGTCGTGTTCCACTCCGCGGTCAAGGACGACGTGACCCTGAAGCAGGTGCTCTCCAGCCCGGCCGGCCCGATCGTCGACGAAGAGTCCTTCTCCGCCGACAAGCTGACCGATGCCAACACCATCGTCAAGGACAACGCCTTCGCAGGCCCGTACAAGCTCACCTCCTACAAGGTGAACGAGGCCCTGGCATATGCCAAGAACGTTTCCTACAAGGGTTTGACCCCAGCTAAGAACGACGTTGTGCAGGTCAAGTACTTCGCCGATTCCTCCAACCTGAAGATGGCCGTGCAGCAGGGCCAGGTCGACGTGGCCTACCGCTCCATGACCCCGACCGACGTCGAGGACCTGTCCAAGGACAACAAGGTCAAGGTCGTCAAGGGACCGGGCGGCGAAGAGCGCTTCCTTGCCTTCAACTTCAAGATCATGCCGTACGGCGAGAAGTCCAGCGAGCCGAACGCCGACAAGGCCAAGGCCGTGCGTCAGGCCGTTGCAAGCCTGATCGACCGCAACGAGCTGGCCACCAAGGTCTACAAGAGCACCTACACCCCGCTGTACTCCTTCATTCCGGATGGCCTGTCCGGCCACGACGACACCCTGAAGGAAGCCTATGGCGACGGTTCCGGCAAGCCGGATGCGGCCAAGGCCAAGAAGACCCTCGAAGCCGCCGGTGTGAAGACCCCGGTAGACCTGAAGCTCCAGTACAACCCGGACCACTACGGCCAGTCCTCCGCCGACGAGTATGCGGCCATCAAGGCCCAGCTCGAGGAAGGCGGCCTGTTCAAGGTCGACCTGCAGTCCACCGAATGGACCCAGTTCAACAAGGACCGTGTGGTCACCGAGGATTCCGATGGTTCCTACCCGGTCTACCAGCTCGGTTGGTTCCCTGACTACTCCGATCCGGACAACTACCTGTCCCCATTCTTCCGTGACGGCAACTTCGTGAACAACGGATACTCCAACAAGGAAGTCAACGATCTGATCGTCAAGCAGGCCGGAGAGACTGACGCCAAGCCCGTGAGGACCTGTTGAAGGAAATCCAGAAGCTCGAAACCGATGACCTGTCCACCATCCCGCTGCTGCAGGTGCCCAGGTTGCGGTCACCGGTTCTAATGTGAAGGGTGTCGTCCTTGACGCTTCCTTCCGCTTCCGCTACTCGTCCGTGACCAAGGCCTGACGGAAGGCTTTGACCGCCCCTGCCTGACCCGCCTAAGTCAGGCAGGGGCTCAATTTGTATCTAAAACACCAATAAGGAAAAGGAGCCCGACGTGACGCAAAGCGCAACCGAGGCTCAGCCGAAAGCCAAGAAAAACAAGCTTTCAAGCGGATTCTTCCGTTTCGTGCTCACACGCTTTCTGCTGATCATTCCTACAGTATTTATTCTTGTAACCATCGTCTTCTTCGTGATGCGCGCTACCGGCGATCCGATTTCCGCCGCTCTTGGTGGCCGTCTCACTCCCGAGGAACTGCAGAAGCGTATCCACGCGGCCGGTTATGACCGTCCGCTCATCGTGCAGTACATCGATTATCTTGGCGGCCTGCTGCATGGCGATCTCGGCACCACATTGACCGATAACCAAAAAGTGAGTACCATCCTTACTCACTATGGTGCCGCTACATTCGAGCTGGCGTTCCTCGCGCTCATCGTCGCGCTCATCGTCGCATCGGCTTGGGACGCATCGCCGCACGCAAGCGTGACCACGCGGCCGATGCGGGCATCCGCACCTTCGCCATCCTGTGCTATGCCACCCGGTGTTCTTCCTCGGCCTGATTCTGAAGCTCATCTTCGCCATCTGGCTGAACGTGCTGCCGGCATCCGGGCGCTCATCGCTTGGCAGCGAGATGCAGTTCTCCCGACTGGTCTCGCCGACCGGCTTCTACATCATCGACGCGATCCAGTTGGGTGATATGTCCGTGTTGCTTGATGTGCTCCGTCACGCTGTGTTGCCGGCCCTTGCGTTGGGCCTGCTGACCGCCGGCGTGTTCATCCGTTTGGTGCGCACAACGTGATCGCCACCTACAATTCCGGCTACGTCGAAGCGGCACGTTCCCGCGGCGTCTCCGAGAAGCGTCTGCTCAACAAGCACGCATGGAAGCCGGCGTTGATTCCAATCATCACCGTCATGGGCATGCAGATCGCCCTGATGCTCGCAGGCGCGGTGCTCACCGAAACCACCTTCGAATGGAAGGGACTCGGCTTCATGCTGTCGCAGTACCTGAAGGCACGCGACTTCGTGGCCGTGCAGGGCATCGTTATCCTAATCGCCATCATCGTGGCCGTCGTCAACTTCATCGTCGACGTCATCGCCGCGTTGGTCGACCCGAGAGTGAGGTACTGACATGACCGCAGCATCTGCCAACAAGGTCACCGTTCCAGGCGACAATCGTCTGGACGAGCTCAAGCTCGGCAACAAGACGCCATTCTGGCATAAGATTCCGATCATCAAGGAACTACGCGTCGCAGTCGGCTGGCAGAAAGGCATGCTGATCACGGGCCTCGTGCTCACGGCGTTCTTCCTGCTGGTCGCCATTTTCGCGCCGCTCATCGCGCCATACAGCTACGCGCAGCTCAAGGGCGCCGACGGCGTTTCCTTCCCGGCCCAGGCGGCACCGTCCTCCGAACACATCTGGGGCACCACTGCAGGTGGCTACGATGTGTTCAGCCGTGTGGTCTGGGGTGCCCGCACCGCCGTCATCGCCATCGTCGTCGCGGTATTGCTGTCGATTTTCGCAGGCGTGCTGCTCGGCCTGGTCTCCGGCTATTTCGGCGGATGGGTCGATCGTGTGCTCGTCATGATCGCCGACGCCGTGTACTCCTTCCCGTCGCTGCTGCTGGCGATTCTGATGGCGATCATGATCTCCCACGGCCAGTCCGGCCTGTGGAGCGGCATCTTCGCCTCCGGCATCTCCATCACCGTGGTCTATATTCCGCAATACTTCCGTACCATCCGTGCCGAAGTGATCCGCATCAAGGAATCCGCGTACGTGGAATCCGCCCGCGTGGTCGGCGCCTCCACGTGGCGCATCATGACCAAGCACCTGTTCAAGAACTCCACACGAACCCTGCCGGTCATCCTGACGCTGAACTCCTCCGAAGCCATCCTGACCCTTGCGGGCCTGGGCTTCCTGGGCTTCGGCATCGAACCGACCGCGGCCGCCGAATGGGGATACGACCTCAACCGCGCCGTCTCCGATGTGACCGCCGGCATCTGGTGGACCGCCGTGTTCCCGGGTCTGGCCATCGTGCTCATCGTGCTGGGCATCACCCTGGTGGGCGAATCGCTGAACGATCTGGCCGATCCGCGTCTGCGCGCCCGCAAGTCCGCAGGCGAAGTGGTGGGTTCCATCGAAGACACGTCCGTGGACCCCAGCCAGGAGCCAGGCAAGCGCAACGAGGTCGTCGCCGAACTTGAGGCGGCGAAGAATCCGATGGGAGCCAGCGACAAACCGGTGACCGTCACCGACCGTGATCCGTCATTCGTGGCTTCCGAATGGGCTTCCGAGGAAGGGGAGTGAACCGATGAGTGAAATCAAGGAAGGCAATCTCGCCGAGATCAAGGACCTCAGCGTCTCGTTCATGACCGACGCCGGTTCCATCAAAGCCATCGACAAGATCAGCTTCGAAATTCCCCGTAAGAAGGTCATCGGCGTGGTGGGCGAGTCCGGTTCCGGCAAGTCCGTGACCGCACGCTCCCTCATCAAGCTGCTGCCGGAGACCGCTACGACCTCCGGCGCGGTGTACCTGTCGAACCGCGCGGGCACCGAGGAGCTGGAAGTGCTGTCGCTGTCCGGCGAACAGCTGCGCGAAATGCGCGGCGCGAAGCGGCCATGGTGTTCCAGGAGCCAATTCGGTGCTCAACCCGGTGTATACCATCGGATGGCAGATCGAGGAAGGCCTTCGCGCCCATGGCATGAAGGACAAGAAGGAACTCCGTGCCAAGTCCATCGACATTCTCAAGAAGGTCGGCATTCCGGACGCGGAAACCCGCATCGACTACTACCCACACCAGTTCTCCGGCGGCCAGAAGCAGCGCATCGTCATCGCCATGGCCCTGGTGCTCAACCCCGGCCTGATTCTGGCCGACGAGCCGACCACCGCCCTCGACGTGACCGTGCAGGCCGAAATCCTCGACCTGCTGCGTCTGGCGCGCGACGAGTTCGACGCATCCGTGCTCATCATCACCCACAACATGGGCGTGATCGCCGACATCGCCGATGAGGTCGTGGTCATGTACCGCGGCCACGTCGTCGAACAGGGCAGCGTCGAGCAGATCTTCTACTCGCCGAAGGACGACTACACCAAGCGTCTGCTTGCCGCCGTGCCGCGTATTGGCCAGAAACTGGTCGTCAAGGATGCCGATGGCAAGGTCATCGAACGTGAGAAGGATTGGCGCGATCAGCCCATCGCGGTCGAGGCCAAGGGACTGACCATCACGTATCCGGGTCATCTCATGCAGCCTGATTTCAAGGCCGTGGACGGCATCGACTTCACTATCCACCGTTCCGAAGTGCTCGGTCTGGTAGGCGAGTCCGGTTCCGGCAAATCCACCACTGGCCGTGCCATCGCAGGCCTGCAGAAGGTTTCCGGCGGTTCCCTGAACGTTCTAGGCATAGAAATGAACGGTGTGAAGGAACGTGATTTCAAGCCCAAGCGCGCCGACATCGGCTTCGTGTTCCAGGATCCGGGCAGCTCGTTCAATCCGCTGATGACCATCGCGGAAAACGTGGCCGAACCGTTGATCGTGCACAAGAAGTTCTCGTCGGTATCAGACGCCCGCAAGTATGTGGGCGATCTGCTTGAGATGGTGCAGCTTCCGCGCGCCTACATGAACCGTTTCCCGCACGAGCTGTCCGGCGGCCAGCGCCAGCGCGCCTCCTTGGCACGCGCGTTGGCGTTGAAGCCGAGCCTGCTCATCGCCGACGAACCGACCTCCGCGTTGGATGTGTCGGTGCAGGCGAAGGTGCTGGAACTGTTCAAGAAGCTGCAGGCCGAAATCGGCTTCGCATGCCTGTTCATTACCCACGATCTCGCCGTGGTCGACATGCTCGCCGACCGCATCATGGTGATGCACAAGGGCCAGATCGTGGAACATGGCGATGCGGACCAGATCATGCAGAATCCGCAGAACCCATACACGCAGAAGCTGCTGGCCTCCCTGCCGGTGCCCGATCCGCGCGAACAGCGCAAGCATCGCGAGCATCTGCATGAGCTGCTTGCCGCCCAGCAGTGAGCTGATCCACGGAATCTAATAAAAAGGAATCCCCGCAACGCTTGAAACGTTGCGGGGATTCCATTTTATGATGTATGGAAGGCGATTTCAGCGGATGGTGCCGTTGAAGGCAAACTGGGCATGGGAATCGCCATTCGCCTTGGCCTTCAGATATTCGCGTACGTAAGCCATGCGTTCCACCGTGGTGGCTGCCAACGGTTCGGGCAGAGCATCAGGGGAGAACCAGCCCACGTTGAGGCTTTCCTCATCGCCGACGAACGGCTCCGTGTTGCCATTCGGATCGGGCCTGCAGATGAACAGGTGATCCATGTACATGGTGTTGTCCCCATTCGCATAGGTGAGGACCTTTCTGGACGATTTGACCGACACCAGATCGGTGACGACCACATCCACGCCGGTCTCCTCCTTGACCTCGCGGGCAACGGTATCGGCCGGTTCCTCTCCGGGCTCGTTGATGCCATACACCATGGCCCATTCGCCGGTGTCGGAACGACGCCCCAACAGCACACGGCCCTGCTCGTCCTCGACATAGCCGGAGACGCCCATGAGCCATAACAGATCGTGGCCTATTTTTTCACGTAGCGAGAGCACGAATTCAGGCGTGGGCATGATGCATCCTCAGGCCTTCACGCCTTCGGCGGCCATATCGGCCATCCACGCCTCGACATCGTCGATCTGCTTCGGAATGCCCGCGGAAATCCATTCCGGACCATCCTCCGTCATGAGCACATCATCCTCGATACGAATGCCGATGCCACGGTATTCCGGCGGAATCAGCAGATCATCCTCACGGAAGTACAGGCCCGGTTCGATGGTGAAGATCATGCCCGGACGAATCTTGGCGTTCTGATACGACTCATAACGCGCCTGCGCGCAATCATGCACGTCGAGACCCAGATGGTGGGCCACGCCGCAGGCGAGCCAACGGCGATGCTGCTGGCCTTCAGGGGAGAGCGACTCCTCGACATCGACCGGCAGAATACCCCAGTCATGCAGACGTTCGGCGATCACGCGCATGCACGCATGATGGATGTCCGAATACGTGGCGCCCGGCTTGGCCGCCTCGAAACCGGCCTGCTGGGAATCCAACACGGCCTGGTACAGCTTCTTCTGGAAATCGGTGAACTTGCCGTTGGTCGGGAACGTGCGGGTGATGTCGGCGGTATACAGGCTGTTGACCTCCACACCGGCGTCGATGAGCAGCAGCTCGCCCGACTCCACGGTACCGGTATTGCGCATCCAATGCAGAATCGGAGCGTGGGCGCCGGAAGCGATGATGGTGTCGTAGCCGACCTCGTTGCCTTCTTCACGGGAGATGGCGTTGAACGCGCCCTCCAGCATGCGCTCCGAACGCGGCTTGCCAAGGGAAGACGGAATCTTGCGCAGAATGTTGTCGAAACCATGCTTGGTTGCCGCGACCGCCTTGCGCATCTCACGAACCTCATACTCATCCTTGCACATGCGTGCCTCGGCGGCGAATTCGTGCAGCTTGTCATCGGCAGCGGTGTTGTTGTCCGGATCGGCGAAACCGTTGGCTTCACGGATCTCCTCGACCATGCTGGTAATCGCCGGATCGGCTTCGCGGATCACGCGCACGCGCACCGCGCCGGCCTCAGTGCCGACATCCTGCTCAACGCGTCGGGCAGCTGCGCGATGTCGTTGGTTTCGATGCCGGTCATCGCGGTCATTTCCTTCACACCGGCACGCGGACCCACCCAATACTCGCCATAATGGGCGTTCATGAAAAGTCCTGCGTGTAATGGTTGGCACGCGGAGCACGAACAGTTCCGGAACATGCGTCTTGCCGGCCTTCGCTCCGGAGAATCCGGATCGACGGGATTCAGCACCAGCACCGCGCCGGCCTCGAAATCCTCACCCAAACCGGTGTAGTAGGAAAACGTCGTATCCGGACGGAACGCGTAATCGCAATCGTTGTTGCGCACCTTCGGCTGTCCGGCCGGAATCACGATACGCTCGCCCGGGAACGCCTTGCCCAACGCCTCCAGACGCGCCGGCGTGTACTTGGAGGACTCCAACGGCTCGATCTGCGGCTCGTTGTCATCCCAACCGGTGGTCATGAACTCCTTGAACGCCTCGGAACGCGGACGCAGCGAACGATTGTTCACACGATCGCTCATGGCCTGATCCGGTCCCGGAGCGGCCTCCCGCTCCATCTTCTCGTATTCCTTGTCCTTGTCAGTAATGACTTCGCCCATCACATCTCCTGAACATGCATTCGTAACGTACGGAAATTACCGCAACCCATCCTATAACTTTTCCCGGCGCGCAACGTTCATGCGGACATCTAGAATGGGAAAGTTTAGTGTGCTGTCCGCAAGGTACGGGAGGAAAACGGGAAATATGTCATTCGAACATCCCAATCGCAACAACGAAAGCATGATCGACGTCGAACGCGACATCATGAGCCGTCCATCGGAACGCAACACCACCAATCTCGACCTGCAACGCATGAAGATGATCCTCGACATCATGGGCCATCCGGAGCAGTCGTTCCGCGTCATCCACATCACCGGCACCAACGGCAAGGGCTCCACGGCACGTATGGCCGAAGCATCTGCCGCGCCTACGGCATGCGTACGGCCTATACACCTCGCCCCATCTGGAACACGTCAACGAACGCATCGCCATCGACGGCCAGCAGCTGTCAGACGACGATTTCGTCGACACATGGGACCAGGTCAAGGACCTCGTCGCCATCGTGGACATGAAAATGGACGAGCTGGGCAAGCCGAAGATGAGCTTCTTCGAAGTGCTCACCGCCATGGCCATCTGGAAATTCGCCGACGCGCCGGTCGACGTCGCCATCGTGGAAGTCGGCATGGGCGGCCGATGGGACGCCACCAACGTGCTCGACGCGGACGCGGCCATCATCGGACCGGTCGACATGGACCACATGGCATGGCTCGGCGACACCGTGGAGGAAATCACCACGGAAAAGGTCGGCATCATCAAGCCGAACTGCACCGCCATCATCGGCCGCCAGCCACACGAGGACGAGGTCATGCCGATTATCGAGGCCGCGGCCAAGGAGAACCACGCCAGCTTGGTGCGCGACGGCGTCGAATCGGAAGTCGTTACCCGAGTGCCGGCCGTCGGCGGCCAGGTGGCCACCCTGCGCACCCCGAACGGCACCTACACGGAAGTGCCGATCGCCAAATTCGGCGAGCATCAGGCACACAACGCGCTCGCCGCACTGTGCGCGGCGGAAGTGGTGATTCCCGTCAACGGCGCGTTGGACGGCGATTTGGTGGCCGAAGCGTTGAGCAGCGTACGCATTCCGGGACGTATCGAACAAATTCGTACCTCGCCTACCATCATCCTTGATGGCGGACACAACGTGAACGCGGCCGAATCGCTGCGTGCCGCCATTGAAGAGAATTATGATTTCCAGCAGCTCGTCGGCGTGGTCGCATGATGGGGGACAAGCAGGTCGAGGAGTATCTGGGCGTGCTCGAACCGTTGCTGAGCCATGTGATCGTCACCGAGAACTCGTGGCGTGACCGAGTGATGCCGGCTGAGGATCTGAAGAAGATCGCGGACCGTGTTTTCGGGCCGGAACGCGTCACCTGCATTCCCGAATTGCCGGACGCCATCCAGGAAGCCGTCAACATGGTTGATGCCGATGACGAACTGGGCGTCGGCTACGGTCATGGCGTGCTCGTCTGTGGCAGCTTCACAACCGCCGGTGATGCGCGACTCATGCTGGAGGAGAAGATCAACCCCGACCTGAAGAAGCCAAAGGCCGAACGTGTGTTCCAGGAAGCCGTCGATCCGGAACCGCGCAAAAAGCAGGACGAGGCTGACGTGGATTTCGAATCCGACGCCAACCCCGATTTCAACATCAACGATTTCGGCAGCGTCGGTCCGGACGATTCCGTTTTAGCAGACGCCGATGCGGATGAAATGGATGAGGCGGCGGATGCCAACGAACCGGCGGATGCGGAAACGTCTTCGGAAAACGAAACGAAGTGACGAAGCGAAACAACATCGGACGATGACGCCATACGTGCGGCGTACACCGTCCATATAAAACAGATTGTGGGTGCTCCCCAGGCAATGGGAAGCCACCCACAATCTTGTTTTATCGTCCGACGCCTAAGCAGTCGAAGATAGGCGTGACAAATAATAGCTACGCGCGCAACGCTTCGGCCCGCGCCACGGTATCTTCCACCAGCACGGCCTGCGCGTCGATGACCGGCAGCTGGGGCAGCGGAAACGCCTCGTTGAGCACGCTCAGCTCGGTGCAGCCCAATATCAGCGTGTCGCACGCGCAGGGGCCTGCCGGATCGAGCATATCGCGCAACACCGATTCGTAGCGTTCCAGATTGAGCTCGCCACTACCTTTCACATCGTCATAAATCAGCGAAGTGATACGGGCCTGCAACTCGTCGGTCGGTTCGACGAACGTGTACCCGGCCTCTTCGACGGCACGCTTGTACACGCCGGATTTGCGCGAACCCACGGTGCCGAGGAAACCGACCCGCGGAAAACGATCCTTCGGATAAAGCTGAGCCATGCGTGCCACCGCGCCGCGTGGCATATGCAGAATCGGCACCGTCGTCAACGCCTGGAAATCGTCATAGAAATAGTGCGCGGTATTGCAGGTGAGCACAATGAAACTCGCGCCCATCGCCGTTGCCTTCTCGATATCGTCGGCGAGTACGGGGAAGGGATTCTCGTCGGATTCGCGAGAATGTACGCGGTGCGGTCCGGCACGGAGGAATCGTTGAAGACGATGTAGTCCAGATAATCCTGATCGCAATGGGCATGCGTGGCGCGGTTGACCAAGCGGATGTAGCTTTCGGTGGCCAGCGTGCCCATGCCGCCCAGTACGGCGAAAAACGGTCGTTTCACTTAAGCTCGCCCTTCTTGGTGAAGTACTTGGCATAGCTCTTCTTGTAAATCGAGAACATGTGCCGAATCATCAGCCAACGCAGCGGATTCATATCCTTGGAATACTCCAAGGTGGTACCCCAATCGCCCGACTTGAGCATGCGCTTGCCGGTTTCCTTGTCAGCGCCTTCTGCGACGTAATCAAGGAAAATCGACTTCGGAATCTCAAGCCACAGCTTCGAACCGCGGCCGAACAGGGTGTTGCCGTCGAACGGCGTGTCCTCGACGAGGTCGTCGACGAAATACTTCGCCAGATTGAATCCGTTCAGCGTGACGAAATAGCTGGAACGTCCTTGGCGAAGGTTGATTTCGAACAGCTTGTACTCGCCGTCGCGTTCGTCGTACTTCATGTCGAAATTGGCCACGCCCTCGTATTTGATGTCCTCGAGGAAAGCCTTGATACGACGGAACACACCCTCGTTGTAGTCGGGCAGAATGGCCGCATAGTTGCCTGCGGCGACAGGGGAGGGATCCTCCAGCAGCGGGTGGCCGAGGAACATCATACGCACGCGATGATGCTGGTCCACATAGGCGTTCAGCACACGCATGCGGGAATCGTCGCCGGGGATGAAGTCCTGAATCACCATTTCGGACGTGTATCCGGCATCGTACGCACGCTTGATGATGGTCTCCAATTCGGCCGGATCGTTGAAGATGTAGGCCTTGCGACGGCCCTCGAAATCGATGTTGAGCCATTCCACCGAATTCGCGGGCTTCATGGCCACCGGATAGCTGAACGGCAAATCACGGTAGGTTCCTGCCTTCACCTCATCGGCGGTGACGGTGCGCGTCTTCGGATGGGGCAGATCATACTGCTCGCAGATCTGGTAGAACGTGGACTTGTAGGCGAGCCGGCGCGAAAGGTTCACGTCAAGCGTGTTGTATACGAAATATTCGCGAAGATCGTCGCCGCACTGGCTCAGCAGATTGGCGTACACGTCGCCGCAGGGGATGAGCAGCAGCACGCGTTCCGGATCCTCGGCCTTCATACGCTTGCCGAGCTTGAGCATGAAATTACGGAACGTGACGAAGTTGTTGAAATCGTCGACGATGTGCACGTTGACGATACGGCTGAATTTCGTGGGGCTCAGCTGGAAATACGCATACGCCTCGGAAACGAGGCCGTACTCCTCATGGAACGCCCTGGCCATGCCGTAGACGTTGATGTCGCTGCCCAGCAGAATCGGTTGGAATCGTGTCATAATGCCTTCACCTTAGTTGTTATTTGAGACGGAACACACGTTCCACGATGCGGTCGTCGCCCTCGTAAGGGATGTGCTTGCCGTGGTCTTTGAACCAACGTTCGTTGCCCTTGCCGATGATGAGGATGATGTGCAGATGCTCGGGATCCTTGCGATCGCGGCTTACCGTGGTCTCCACGGCTTCGGCACGGTCGAGAATGGTCTTCACGTCAAGCTGCGGGTTGGTGACGCTGTCGTTCATGTCCGCGCAGACCTGTTCCACAGGCTCGTCGTCGGTGTCTTCGAAAGTGAGCACGAGATGGTCGATGCGGTCCTGCGCGGCGTGGACGATTTCGGCGCGGCGATCGTATGCCTTGTTTCCAGCGGAGCCGGTGATGAGCGTGATTTCCGGCTTTTCGCTGCCGTAACGCTGATCGACGTAGTCAAGCAACGCGGTGACGGACGCGTAGTTATGCGCGTAATCAACAATGGCGATGGTGTTCGACCGCGTGTCCTTGAAATGCTCCATACGTCCGGCGATGCGTACCGGCTCCATCTCACGCAACGCGTCCTTGGCCTGTGCGGAACCGAAATCGAAACCGGCCGCACGGGCGATCGCGACGGCCGCCGCCGCGTTCGCATAGTTGAAATCGCCGTCCAATGTCAGGCTCAACTCGCCGATCGAGGTGCCGTCGATGACGATGGAGAAGCGGCTGTGATCGTCATTCGCCGGCGCGGCCATGACGTCTGCCGTGGAATCGCCGCCAAGCGCGAACGTGGTGACGGGAACGCTGGCATGACGTGCGTCCTGCCGGATGAGGTCGGCGCGCGCGCAATCGGCACCCAATACGAGGGCACGGCAGTTCTTGACGATCTGACGCTTGCAGTGGAGATAATCCTCGAACGTCGGATGCTCGATCGGGCTGATATGGTCCGGGCTGATGTTGAGGAACGCGGCCACGTCGAATGTGAGACCGAACACGCGGTCCACCTTGTAGGCCTGCGAGGAGACCTCCATGACGAGATATTCCATGCCGTTATCAACGGCCTCGCGCATCATGCGGAACGCATCCATGGATTCCGGCGTGGTCAGATCGGATTCCACGTAGGTGTGGCCGTCAAGACAATTGTCCACGGAGGAAAACAGCGCGCACTTGCCGCCGGAACAGCCATTGAGCATCGCCTGCGTGAGATAGGCGGTGGTGGTCTTGCCTTTGGTGCCGGTGATGCCGACCACCTTCAACTGGTCCTGCGGACGACCATAGAATTCAGCCGATAGCAAAGCCATGGCCTTGCGCACGTCATCCACAATAAGGCCCGGAGCTTGCGTGGCGTCGGAGAAGTCGTTCTCCGACACATAGGCGGCAAGGCCGCGTTCGTCGATGCCCTGCAGATATTCGGCCTTGAAACGGCCCTTGCAGCACAGGAACGTGCCCGGCTCCACCTTGCGGGTGTCGTAGGTGATTGCGGAGAACGGCTCGTCGAATCCCTTGATGTCGTGCGGATCAAGCGTCCAGACATCGCCGCGGATGATTTCGCGCAGCAGTCCGTGCCTATCGAGCAGTCGGGCCGCCGATTCCAGAGTCAAAGCCATGTTTTCGTGTTCTCCCTGTGTATGAGACGCCGAGCGGATACCGAAGAGCCATTTTAGCGGCAACCATGTGCACGACGTGTGACGTCGGGGAAGTTACAATGAGGGTGTGACTGAACAAGAAACGGAATCCATGGCGGGCCGGCGCGCGCGGTTTGAGAAGCTTGCCATGCCCGTTGTGGACTCGCTGTACCGGCAGGCGATGAAACTGACCAACAATCCCGACGACGCGCAGGATCTGGTGCAGGACACCTTCGAACGTGGATTCAAGGCGTTCGACTCCTTCAAGGAAGGAACGAATTTCGCGGCTTGGATGACCACCATCGAACGCAACGCCTATTTCAACCAGTACGCCAAAGCCAAGCGACGGCCGCAACGCGCCAACGATTCCACTGGCGAATACGACGACTGGGACCTGTATTCCGCGTCCGAGCATTCCTCCGAACAGCTCAAATCCGCCGAACAGGAATACTTGGACGCCTACGCGCCGGAGGAGATCATGGCCGCTTTGAACCGGCTTTCCCCGGAACGCAGGCAGGTTTTCATCGACGCGCGATCGACGGCAAATCATACAGCCAGGTAGCTGAGGAACAAGGCGTGAAAATCGGCACCGTGATGAGCCGCTCAACCGCGCCCGCACACAGCTGAAACGTGAGCTTGCCAATTACGCCAAGGAACGTGGCTATGCACTGCCGGGAAGGATCGACCATGAGCGAACCAATGGAACGGCACATCTCCATTACTTCGACCACCACCAACACGAACGGTGTGGTGACGCAGGTGACGCATGCCAGCGTGCATGTCGTGGCCTCCGGGGACTGCTTCGACCCGGAGACCTGTTGCGATGAACGCGAACGTGCGCTGATCGCAGCGATGCGCGCGTACCTGCGGCCGAAACACGCGCCGCAAAGCCTGATCGACAGGCTTGAGGCGACACTCGACCACTGTTGTGACGAGTAATTGGAAGGACGTGCGGCGTTTCATGCGCCAAGTGCCATGCTGATGTGACGCGAGGCGCGCCCGCCGCATCAGCGTCTGAATATGGGAAAACCCCGCGAACCGTAATGATTCCGCGGGGTTTTCCATGCTCTGTGACGCTATTCGCGCCGGCAGGGATCAGGCGTTCGGGCGCTTGCCGTGATTGGCGGCCTTCTTACGACGATCCTTGCGCTTACGTCCGCGCATGCCCATGATTGGACTCCTTTACTTGCGATTAATAAGCCTTCGGGATTATCGCACACGAGCGAGACGTTTGCCAAATTCGGCGTCCGCTGTGTGGCCGGGACTTATTCCGATGGTGATTATATCAGTCGAGCATCCCGATGAACAGCGCCGTGCTTGACGTCTCGCCCGGCTTGATGACGATGAGGTCCTTGCCGGTGTTGAACGCGTTCGCGTATGCCGTCTGCGGTTCCACCGCCACTCCGGCCGGATGCTTGATGGCCGGGAAACCGGTGCCGGTGCACACCTGGAACGAGGTGACGGTCTCGTCGCCGCCCACACGCACCTTCTTGCCGTCCGGACGGGTGAACACCGCGGTGACGGTGCCGTCTTCGGCATGCTCCAGATCCGTCCAAGCGTCGTCGAACGGCTGCTCGGTGAGCAGCGTGTCCTTACGCAGGTCATACTTGGTGCCGTCCACCGGCTCGGTGCCGGTCGGAATGAGGTTCTCGTTGACGGTGACATGCGTGCGCCCCGGCACGGTCAGGCTGCACTTGGCGTTGTGGGCGTCGATCTCATCGCCGTATCCGTTGAAGCCGTTGGCGAGCCACGGGTGGATGGCCAAGGCCCACGGTGCGTCCGCATCGCCGTTGTTGTAGGCGTTGATGTTCAGATGCAGGCCATCGTCGGCGAGGCTGTACGTCGCGGTCACCACGATGTCGAACGGATATCCCTCCATGTTGGGGGCACGCCAGCTGAGGGTCACGGCATCCTCTTTAAGGGAGACAAGCTTCCAGAACGCGCGCTTGCCGTAGCCGTGGATGGCGTTGTGGCGCTCATGCTCGTCGATCGGCAGCGTGTAGGTCTTGCCTTCGAAGGTGTATTCGCCATTCTCGATGCGGTTCGGGAACGGGATGAGCAGCTGGCCGTGGCAGCAGGTCACCATGTCATCCGGACCGGGGGAGACGATGATGTCCTCGCTTGGTAGGTCAGTTTGCGCAGCGTCGCGCCCAACTCGGTGACGACGGCATGGTAATCGCCATGCGAAATGGAAAATTGCTGTCCGGTGCGTGGCGGCAGATTGGTGCAGGTCATAAATCACTCCATAGTGTTGTCGACTGTGTTTCCGCTACTATGTTACCGCTCACGATGTGGTGGTGGATGCGCTTGTCGTGTGGAAATTCTGCGGATGAAGACGGCCGATGTCGATTGACGGCGCCCGTGCCTTAATATTGGTGATTGCTGTTGTGATGGATGGATACGATTGGAAGGCGGCTTGACATGGGCAAACGCATCGTGCTGGCGGATCCGCGCGGATTCTGCGCCGGCGTGGATAGGGCGATTCTGACGGTGCGGACGATTCTCAAATCCGCCGATACGCCACGTGCCGACGGATTGCCGCCGGTGTATGTGCGCCGCCAGATCGTGCACAACAAGCATGTCGTCGAGGATTTGGCCGCGCAGGGCGCGGTGTTCGTGCAGGAATTGGCTGAGATCCCCGATGCCGCCGCCGAAGCCGGCATCCCAATCGTATTTTCCGCCCACGGCGTGTCTCCGGCGGTCAAAGCCGAGGCCGCGGCGCGCGGCATGCATGTGGTCGATGCCACCTGCCGCTGGTAAGCAAAGTGCATCGCGAGGTGCTGCGTTTTGTCAAGGAAGGTTACGAGATCATCTACATTGGGCATAAAGGCCACGATGAGCCGTTGGCGTGGTGGAGGAATCGCCGGAACATGTGCATTTGATCGAGCATGCGTCCGACGTCGACTCGTTGGATTTCCAACCTGACACGAAACTGGTGCTGCTTACGCAGACCACGTTGAGCGTCGATGAGACCGCTGGCACGATCACCGCGCTCAAAGCTCGTTTCCCATGGCTTGAAATGCCGCCGAACTCCGATATCTGCTATGCCACGTCGAATCGTCAGGCGGCGGTCAAGCTCGTTGCCGAGCAAGCCGATTGCGTGGTGATTGTCGGCTCCGCGAATTCCTCGAATTCCGTGCGGTTGATGGAAGTCGCTCAGGAGGGACTTAACGCGCGGTACGCCTCAAAAACGGCTGTTGGCGCCGCTGGTCGCGCCCATCGTGTTGATGATGCTTCGGAACTTGACCCCGCATGGTTTGAAGGTGTCGAATCCGTGGGTATTTCCTCGGGTGCCTCCGTGCCGGACGAGCTGGTTTCCGGCGTGGTCGCAGCGTTGCAAGAACTTGGCTACCAGGATGTGAGCACCATCGAAACCATCAAGGAGAACATGCATTTCGTGCTTCCTGCGGAACTGCGCAAATAGCGCGAACCTTTCGCTTACGCAAGTGGGTGGTCGGAACATCGTGTTGTTCCGACCACCCACTTATGTATTGGTGTGATGTATCGGCGTGTTTTTTACCAAGTGCCGATTGGCGCCGCTACCGCGTCGAGCACCTTGAGCAGATCGTTGGGATTGACGCCGACTGAGAAACCGCGTTTGCCGCCCGACAGCAGGATTTCGTCGTATTGCAGCGCGCTTTCGTCAAGCACCGTCTTGTGGTGTGTGCGCTGGCCAAGCGGGGAGATGCCGCCGACCACGTAGCCGGATTCGCGCATGGCGACCTTCGGATCGGCCATCGCCGCCTTCTTCGCGCCGACTGCCGCGGCCAGCGCCTTCAGATCCATATGTCCGCTGACCGGCACCACGCCGACCACGCGTTCGGAGCCGGTGTCCGCCATCAGCGTCTTGAACACCTGATGCTCGTCGAAACCGAGCTTGGTGGCGGCCTCAACCCCATAACCGTCATCCATGTGATCGTTCGAATGCGCGTATTCGTAGGTTTTGAACGGAACTCCGGCTTTTTCCAACTGCACGGTGGCCGGTGTGGAACCGGCGCCCTTCTCATGCTTTTTCTTTGCCATGCCGCCCATAATAAGCCTTCCACGTGTCCGTTGTGGCGTTTCGGATACGAAAAGGGGCTTCCGCCGAAGCGAAAGCCCCTTTGTCTGAGGTTCAGAGACGAACCGTGCGGATTACTCCGCGCCGATTCACTCGGAGATCTCGGCGAAGTACAGCAGGGTACGCACCATGTTGCAGGTGAAGCCGTACTCGTTGTCGTACCAGGAGACGGTGCGAGCCATGGTCAGGCCGTCAACGGTGTTGACATCGGTCTGGGTCGGATCGAACACGCCACCGTGGGTGTCGCCGATGATGTCGGAGGACACGATGCCATCCTCGTTGTAGCCGTAGAAGTCGGTGTCGGAGAAGGCGGCCTTGAAGGCGGCGTTGATCTCATCGGCGGTGACTTCCTTGTTCAGGACGGTGGTCAGCTCGGTGACGGAGCCATCCGGAACTGGATGCGCTGGGCGTGGCCCTGCAGCTTGCCGTTCACGGACGGAACGACCTTGCCGATGGCCTTGGCGGCGCCAGTGGAATGAGGAATGGTGTTGATGGCGGCGGCGCGGTTGTTGCGAGCCTTCGGGAAGCGCGGGCCGTCGAGGATCATCTGGGTGCCGGTGTAGGCGTGGATGGTGGTCATGAAGCCAGCTTGATGCCCCAGTTCTCGTCCAGCAGCTTGACCATGGCGGCCATGGAGTTGGTGGTGCAGGAGCCGGCGGACACGATCACGTCGGAAGCCTTGAGGGTCTCGTGGTTCACGCCGAACACGATGGTCGGGGTGGTCTCGTCCTTGGCCGGAGCGGAGATCAGGACCTTCTTGGCTCCAGCGTTGATGTGGGCCTGGGACTTCTCAGCGGAGGTGTAGAAGCCGGTGCACTCGAGCACGAACTCAACGCCGTCGTTCTTGACCCACGGGATGTTGTTGGCATCCTTCTCGGCATAGACCTTGTATTCCTTGCCGTCGACCACGATGGAATCGTCGGTGGAGGTGACCTCGACCGGGGTGCCATCGTCATGACGGAAGGTGCCGTGGGTGCTGTCGTACTTCAGCAGGTAGGCCAGCATGGACGGGGTGGTCAGATCGTTGATTGCAGCGACCTCAATGTCACCGGCCTGGCCGCCACGAGCCTGCAGCTCGAAGATGCGGCGGAAAGCCAGACGACCGATACGACCAAAGCCGTTAATACCAATCTTAACTGTCATGTAATTCTCCCTTTAGGGTAGGCCACGCGTGTGCTGGGCACACAGAAGCCATTGTTTACCAACGTCACCCACTTTAGTGCGTCACCTGTACTTAAGGCAACGCACTCGCGCGTGTGTTTCAGAAAACGTCGTATTTTTCCGTGAGCGCTCACATCATCTTTTCGAGATAAACGTGATAGACGAAGGTGATTTTCTTCGCTTTGCGATTAGCGGGATTGGCGTTCGTGCTTGGCAAGCGCTGAAGATACTTTGGTGTCCAACGATCCGAGGTCACCCTCAAATGTGTGGTGCCAAGAGACTGCTGGTAGTGGGGCTTCCGAAGGGAAAGTCACCACCAAGGTGCCATGTTCGACGCCGATATGGGCGGCGGCTCCGTTGAGGAATTCGTTACTGACGCCGTTGACACGTGTGCTGGTCATCGTCATGTCATCTACCTCGTATTTCAGTCCACGTTCGCTCACGCCAAGAGAGGTGTCGGAATGAGAGAATACGGAAACCATACGTCCTGGTTCGACGTTGTTCTCGCCGAAATCGAGTGCTCCATCGCAAATCGCGGTCACAATGGAGCCGTTCCCGTGCAGAAAACCTACCGCACCATGCTGAGCCAGCAATGCCATCAGTTGGATATTGGATATGGTGTGATCGATTCGTCCGCCGAGCGCGCCATATATATGGAAAAGCCGCGCATGGTGTGACCAGCCGATTTTTAGTGCCGACAGAAGGTCTGGATCGTCTTTTTCTGGAGGTAGGGCAATGGTGTGTTCACCCTGTGTCGGACGTTCTCCAGTAAGCGAATCGAAATCGCCCACCACCACGTCAGGCGACATATCAAGTGCGCGTGCATGGTCAAGCCCTCCGTCCGCCGCGATAATGAATGCTCCAGACGGAACGATGGGGGTATCGCTGTAGTATTCGCCAGCCGCGAAAATCACGCATGTGTTGGAATTATCTGTCATATGGGGTCAGTGTAATATGGCGTTGGAATGATTAAAGAAGATGTTTCAGAAGGTTTCATTATGCGACACGCTGTGGTCGCGGCGTGTGGTATTATCTACAAGGCTTGAGAAATCAAGAAAGCGGGATATCTCCACCTGGAAGCCTTTCAGGGCCTCGGGTTCAGGCATAAGCTCTGGTGCCGTATGAAACGGCAGTGGAAGAGCTGTGGTATGGCTCTTTGTCGCGCCCTCGAATTGGGTGTTTTGGCTTGCCGTGAACATGCGAGACTTTGAAAAACTGCCGATCTGGGAGCATTCCGTCGAATGGAACATGAGGATTGGAGTCATCATCAGCGACGAACCACGCATTAACGACGAGATTCGCGTCTCCCAGGTGCGTCTGATCGGCCCGAACGGCGAACAGGTGGGAGTCATCGCGACTTCCGTCGCACTGAACCTGGCAAAGGAAGCGAACCTCGATCTCGTCGAGGTGGCGCCCAACGCGAAGCCTCCGGTTGCCAAGCTCATCGATTACGGCAAGTACAAGTACAACGAGAAGATCAAGGCTCGTGAGGCTCGTCGTAACCAGAGCACTGCGGAAATCAAGGAAATTCGCTTCCGTCTAAAGATCGACGACCATACTTCGAAGTCAAGAAGGGCCATGTTGTGCGCTTCCTGAACGGTGGAGACAAGGTCAAGGTCACCATCATGCTGCGCGGTCGCGAGCAGTCCCGTCCGATCGGTGGCGTCGAGCTCTTGCAGCGTCTCGCCAGCGAAGTGGAGGAATACGGCACCGTCGAATTCGCTCCGAAGCAGGAAGCCGCAATATCATCATGACGCTCGCACCGAAGGGCAAGAAGGTTCACACCCAGTCCGAGCAGCGTCGTCGTGGTGATCAGTCCCGTGCCGAGCGTCAGGCCCGTCAGGCTGCACGTCTGGCGGCCAAGCAGGAAGCCCAAGCTCAGGCGGCGGCCGAAGCCAAGGCTGCAGTGGCATCCGACAAACCGAAGACTTCCGAAACGAAGTAACAAACAAGGAGGGCAGCAATGCCGAAGATGAAAACTAATTCCGCCGCTTCCAAGCGCGTCCGCGTGACCGGTTCCGGCAAGCTGATGCACGCCGGCTCCGCAATGCGCCACAACCTCGAGCACAAGTCCGCTCGTAAGCGCCGTGAGCTGAAGGCCGACGGTGTTCTGGCCACTTCCCAGAGCAAGAACATGAAGAAGCTGCTCGGTCGCTGAGCATAGCGAGAGCTTAGAAACAAAGACTTAATAGAAAGCTGAGGAATCAAATATGGCACGTGTCAAGCGCGCAGTAAACGCCCACAAGAAGCGTCGCGTCGTTCTCGAGAGGGCTTCCGGCTACCGCGGCCAGCGCTCCCGCCTGTACCGTAAGGCCAAGGAGCAGCTGCTGCACTCCTTTACCTACAACTTCCGCGACCGCAAGGCTCGCAAGGGCGACTTCCGCAAGCTGTGGATCCAGCGCATCAACGCTGCCGTCCGCGCCGAAGGCATCACCTACAACCGCTTCATCCAGGGCCTGCACCTTGCCGCATCGAGCTGGATCGTCGCGCTCTCGCCGAGCTGGCCGTCTCCGATCCGGAGGCTTTCAAGGCCATCGTCGAGCAGGCCAAGGCCGCTCTTCCGGCTGACGTGAACGCTCCGAAGGAAGCCTGAGTTTCCCCGACGGTTCACCTGTGAACTTCAGAACCCCCGATCCGGCAAACGGACGGGGGTTCTTGCGTATCGCGTTCCCCATACCGGATACTTTGAATAGACTTTCCGGAATGTTGATTTCCATCCAATGACGGCTTCCACTTGGAACGAACGTCCTTGGAATCCTCCATGCGGGCAACGCGTTCCGTACGGGAACGTGACGGAACGGACACGACAAATGATGACGATGCAAACGGAGGACCACGATGACGGATATCGAACGCTTGATTGATCAGTTCCTCGCGTACATCGACGTGGAACGAGGACTTGCGAAAGCCACGGTGCGCGCATATGACTCGGACCTGCGCAAATACAACGGCTGGCTTGCGACGCAAGGCATTCAAGACCTTAATGCAGTGACCACGCAGGACGTGGAACGATACATCGCCTTTCTTGACGATTCCGGAGAATCCGCGCGCAGCAAGGCACGAAGACTGGCCAGCATCCATGCATTCCATCGCTTCGCACTGAACGAACATGTGGTATCCAATGACGTTGCGGCACAGGTCAAGGCTCCCAAAGGCGCGACGACGCTGCCTGACGTGCTCACTGTGGACGAGGTGGCCAGTTTGCTGGACGCGATCCCCGTCTCGCAGAATCGGCCTCAATCCGAAGGCATGGCGGACATGCCCGACGATCCCGCGATGCTGCGCGACAAGGCGTTGCTGGAATTCATGTACGCCACCGGAGCCCGCGTGTCGGAAGCGTGCGGCGCGAATCTTGACGATGTCGACTTGGAATCGAACGTTGCGAGATTGATGGGCAAAGGCTCCAAACAACGTCTGGTGCCGGTCGGCAGTTACGCATGTGAGGCGATCGCAAGATACCTCAAAAACGGACGGCCGCAGCTCGAGTCGAAGGCGAAAGGGCCCACCGAACGACGCGCGTTGTTCCTCAACAAGCGCGGCAAACGACTGTCAAGGCAATCGGTGTGGAGATCATCCGTGCGGCCGGGGAACGCGCGCATATCGACAAGCCCCTGCATCCGCACACATTGCGCCATTCCTTCGCCACGCATCTGATCCAAGGCGGGGCCGACGTGCGCACCGTGCAGGAACTGCTGGGTCACGCGAGCGTCACCACCACGCAGATCTACACGCATGTAAGCCCGGAGAACCTCATCGAGACATATCTGACCTCGCATCCAAGGGCAAGATAGCATGAGATGCATGTGTTGCTGCCGTTTCTGACGGCGATGATGGGCTAGCATGGAAACAGTGGAGTTTTTGACACGAGGATGTTGGTAAGGTAAACGGTATGCCTACGGATTTGCTTGGACGTGATTATGAGACGTTTCCCGCACCGGAGCCGCTGCAGACGCACGGTCCGGCAAGGGTCATCGCCATGTGCAACCAGAAGGGTGGCGTCGGCAAGACCACCAGTTCCATCAATATCGGCGGCGCGCTAAGCCAATACGGCAGGCGCGTGCTGATCGTCGACTTCGATCCGCAAGGCGCCGCACGGTGGGTCTCGGCATCAACGCCAACGCGGTGGAGGACACCGTGTACACGGCGTTGTTCAATCCGCGCATGGACGTGCACAGCGTGATTCACCACACCGATTTCGAGAATCTCGACATTATGCCGGCCAACATCGATCTGTCCGCCGCCGAAGTGCAACTGGTCACCGAAGTGGGACGTGAGCAGGTGCTTGCCGGTGTGCTGCGCCAGGTCAAGGACGAGTACGACGTGATCATCATCGACTGCCAGCCATCGTTGGGCCTGCTGACGGTGAACGCGTTGACCGCGGCCGACGGTGTGATCATTCCGGTCGCTGCCGAATTCTTCGCGCTGCGTGGCGTGGCGCTGCTCATGCAATCCATCGAGAAGGTGCAGTCGCGCATCAATCCGAGCCTTGAAGTGTATGGCGTGCTGGTCACCATGTACACCCGTACCCTGCATTGCGAGGAGGTGTTGCAGCGTATCTACGAGGCGTTCCAAGGCAAGGTGTTCCATTCCGTGATTTCGCGTTCCATCAAGCTGCCGGATTCCACGGTGGCGGCCGCGCCGATCACCATCTACGCGCCGAACCACAAGACGGCGAAGGAATACCGTGAAGTGGCCCGCGAGCTGATCGCCAACGACATCGTGGCCTGAACTTGCAAGAGCCCGTTGGGGGCTCTTGGTGTTTATGAGCGGCTCGACACACTTATAGTCATGTTGACTATAAGTGTTAGACTCCTTTCCTGTAAGCAATTCGAAGTATTGGAAGAGGCCATCAATTGATCATGGGCAATGTCTCGGAACGGCGCAAGCAGCTCCGCAGGTCGGCGTATCCGTGGTGATTCTGGCTTTGGGACCGGTTCCGCAGTCAGATGTGGGCGCTGGTGCCGCTTCGTCCGGCATGGGCTCCACCCTGTGGATGCCGCTGGTCAAACGCGTCCGTCAGCCTTTTTTGGGGCAATGGGCGTTGCCGGGAGGCGGTCTGAGGGCCGACCATTCATTGGAACAGTCGGCGTATGCCGCACTGGAATCGACGACGTCGCTGCATCCGAAATATCTTGAGCAGCTTTACACGTTCGGCGATCCGGCACGTTCGCATGGCGGTCTGCCGATGGTGTCCATCGTGTACTGGGCCCTGGTGGGCGAGGCCGATGGACGAATCGACTTCGCCGGAGGGGACAACGTCAAGTGGTTCCCCGTCAACCATCTTCCGGAACTTGCGTTCGACCATCGCACCATCGTCGAATACGCCATGAACCGGCTTCGCGGCAAAATCGAATCGCCTGACATCGCCACTCGATTGGTGGGCGAGCGATTCACGTTGAGCCAACTGCATGACGTGTACGAGGCGATTGCCGGACAGCGTATCGATTTGGCGAATTTCCGCCGTAAAATGCTCGCTTCCGGACTGTTGGAAGACACCGGTGAGAAACTGCGGATCGGCCGTAACAGGCCGGCGGCGGTCTACCGGTACAGCCGGAAGCCGGGAACGGATTTGTGGACCGAAGCCGGAACGGCATCCGAATCGGACGACACTCGAATTGCTTTCCAGGATGACGACGCGTTATCCGCATTGATGACGGCGTGATCGCCTGCCATCGTCGGGCTTGAACGAGCTCACGACACAATAGGAAAACAATGATAAAGGGGTGTTGATGTCCGCATCGCAACAAACCGTCGGGGGAGAGGTCTCGCTGACTCGCAACGAGCGTCTTGACCGACTGCCGTTCAACAAGGCGCACAGGAAGCTGTTGGTGGCTTCGGGTATTGGATGGGCGTTCGACGCGATGGACGTTGGTCTGGTGTCGTTCGTCGTGGCCGCCATCGCGGCCGATCCGCATTTCAATCTGACGCCGACCGAGAAAAGCTGGGTGCTGTCCATCGGTTTCGTCGGAATGGCGATCGGCGCCGCGCTTGGCGGCTTCGTGGCCGACCGCGTTGGCCGCAAGACGGTCTTCTCCGCGACGCTGGTGATTTTCGGTCTGGCCAATGGCGGTATGGCGTTGTCATGGTCGCTGGCGGCTCTGCTGATCGCTCGACTGGTCATCGGCCTCGGCCTGGGCGCCGAGCTGCCGGTCGCCTCCACATTGGTCTCGGAATTCTCTCCGACCAAACAACGCGGCCGTATGACGGTGCTGCTGGAATCCTTCTGGGCAATCGGCTGGATCATCGCCGCCTGCATCGGCTATTTCGTCATTCCGAACACCGGCGATTGGGGATGGCGCTGGGCGCTGCTCATCGGAGCATTGCCGCTGCTGTACGCCATCGTGACGCGCATTCATATCCCTGAGTCCGTGCGATTCCTCGAATCCAAGGGACGTGAGGATGAGCCGAGCAGGCCGTGCGCTACTTCGAACAGGCCGGAGGCGTCGAACCGGTCGCATCCCCGAAGGGCGAGCCGCTGCCGAAGATCAAACCCGCGAGCTGTTCGGCAAGAAGTATCTTGCGCGCACCGCAGCCATCTGGGCCACATGGTTCTTCGTGAACTTCTCCTACTACGGCGCGTTCACGTGGATGCCGTCTCTACTGGCCGACCAGTTCGGCTCGCTGACCAAGTCGTTCGGCTACACGCTCGCCATCGCCATCGCACAGCTGCCCGGCTACTTCCTCGCGGCATGGCTGGTGGAGATCTGGGGCCGCAGGAAGACCCTGAGCGTGTTCCTCGCCGTGTCCGCCGTGGCAGCGTTCGCCTTCTCCCAAGCCGGTTCCGTGGCCGCTGTGCTGGGCTTCGGCATGCTGCTGTCCGCGTCCAACCTTGGCGCTTGGGGCGTGTTGTACGCGGTGACTCCGGAAATCTATCCGACACGTCTGCGTGGCGCCGCCTCCGGTGCCGCCGCGGCTTGCGGTCGTGTGGCCGCGATTATCGCGCCGCTGCTGATGCCATGGTTCCTGACCTTGTCCGGTGGCAACAAGGCCGTGGCGTTCATCGTTTTCGCAGTGGCGTTCATCCTTGCCTGCGTGGCGGCCCTGTGCCTGCCTGAACGCACTGGCAAGGAGCTTGAGGATTAAGGTCCGCTGCGCCCTCTTCGCGTGATTGACGCGGACCTGTCGGCATGATCTGACAGGTCCGCCGTTTTTCATGTGTCGTAATGCTTCGCTAGAATTGGCTCGGTTTGTGTGTAAGTACGGATTTTTAAGTACCGATAGCATGTACGTACCGAACGTTTACGTAAGAAAACAGCAACACTAAGAGAGGTTTCGATGGCGGTTCGCGGCGATATCCGAAATGTAGCGATTGTGGCACACGTCGATCACGGTAAGACCACCCTGGTCAACGCGATGCTGGCCCAGTCCCACGTGTTCAACGAGCGTGAGGAAGTCCCGGACCGTGTGATGGATTCCAACGATCTGGAACGCGAGAAGGGCATCACCATCCTCGCCAAGAACACCGCGGTGCAGTACACCGGCCCGCTGGCCGCCAAGTACGGCCATCCGGAAGGCATCACCCTCAACATCATCGATACCCCTGGCCACGCCGATTTCGGTGGCGAGGTGGAGCGCGGCATCTCCATGGTCGATGGCGTCGTGCTGCTCGTCGACGCTTCCGAAGGCCCGCTGCCGCAGACCCGTTTCGTGCTGCGCAAGGCCCTCGAAGCCAAGCTTCCGGTCATTCTGTGCGTGAACAAGACCGATCGTCCGGACGCCCGAATCTCCGAAGTCGTCGGTGAATCCTCCGACCTGCTGCTCGGCCTGGCCCAGGACGTCATCGAGGAAGGCATCGACCTCGATGAGGATTCCCTCTTCGACCTTCCGGTCATCTACTGCGCCGCCAAGGCGGTTACGCTTCCGAAAACCAGCCGGAAAACGGCGGTCTGCCGGACAACGACAACCTCGAGCCGCTGTTCGAGGCCATCATCAAGAACATTCCGGCTCCGGAATACGAGGAAGGCGCGCCGCTGCAGGCCCACGTCGCCAACATCGACTCCTCCGACTTCCTCGGCCGACTCGGTCTGGTCCGCATCTACAACGGCACCCTTGAGAAGGGCAAGACCTACGGCCTGTCCCGTGTGGACGGTTCCATCGAGAACTTCCGCGTGTCCGAGCTGCTGCGTACGCAGGGCCTGGAGCGCACCCCGGTCGAATCCGCAGGTCCTGGCGACATCGTCGCCGTCGCCGGCGTGAACGACATCATGATTGGCGAGACCATCGTCGACCCGGACGATCCGCGTCCGCTGCCGCTCATCCACGTTGACGACCCGGCCATCTCCATGACCTTCGGCATCAACGATTCCCCGCTTGCCGGCACCGAAGGCAAGGACCACAAGCTCACCGCCCGCATGATCAAGGACCGCCTCGACCGCGAGCTCATCGGCAACGTGTCCATCAAGGTGCTGCCGACCGACCGTCCGGACGCCTGGGAAGTGCAGGGCCGTGGCGAACTCGCACTGGCCGTGCTTGCCGAGCAGATGCGCCGTGAAGGCTTCGAACTGACCGTCGGCCGTCCGCAGGTGGTCACCAAGACCATCGACGGCGTGGTCAACGAGCCGATGGAAAACACCACCATCGACGTGCCGGAAGAGTACATGGGCGCCGTCACCCAGCTGCTCGCCGACCGCAAGGGCCGCATGGACAACATGACCAACCACGCACCGGCTGGGTCCGTCTGCAGTTCACCGTGCCGTCCGTGGCCTGATCGGCTTCCGCACCGCGCTGCTTTCCGCCACTCGTGGCACCGGCTCGCCTCCTCCATCTCCGCTGGCTACGCTCCGTGGGTCGCCA